>FUFK010061160.1_pt1 | contig 37829 bp, 33 predicted proteins | sample 1021851 | NCBI WGS metagenome assembly FUFK01 (sample SAMEA51879418, study PRJEB19060) | metagenome
AAGGTCATCAAGCGCATGGCCTATGGCTACCGGGACAGCGACTACTTCTTCCTGAAGATCAAAGCCGCTTTTCCCGGTAATCCGCGATGAACCTTTTTTTAGCGGCACAGGCGCCGCTCAGGCCTTCGGGCCGGCGGCGCGGATCTCTTCCGCCACGTCGGCGTACTTGTCGGCGAAGTTGTTCTGGAACTGCTCGGCCAGGTCGCGGGCGCGGGCCTCGTAGTTCTCCGGCTCGGCCCAGGTGTTCTTGGGCTTGAGCAGCTTGTCGTCAACGCCGGGCACGGACTTGGGCACGTCCAGGTTGATGATGTCCAGGTGCTCGGTTTCGGCGTCGTCCAGCGCGCCACTGAGGATGGCGTTGACCACGCCCCGGGTGGTGGGAATGCTGAAACGCTCGCCTTCGCCGTAGGGGCCGCCGGTCCAGCCGGTGTTCACCAGGTAGACCTTGGAGCCGAACTCGTCCACGCGCTTCATCAGCAGCTCGGCGTATTCGCCGGCGCGGCGCGGGAAGAAGGGCGCGCCGAAGCAGGTGGAGAAGGTGCTCTTGATGCCGTCGCCGGAACCCATTTCGGTGGAGCCGACCAGCGCGGTGTAGCCGCTCAGGAAGTGGTAGGCGGCGGCTTCACGGCTGAGCTTGGACACCGGCGGCAGCACGCCGGTCAGGTCGCAGGTCAGGAAGATGATGTGCTTGGGCTCGCCGCTGCGGTTTTCCAGCACCCGCTTGTCGATGTTTTCCAGCGGGTAGGCGGCGCGGGTGTTCTGGGTCAGCGACACGTCGGTGTAATCCGGTTCGCGGGTTTCCTCGTTGAGGATCACGTTTTCCAGCACCGCGCCGAAGCGGATCGCGTCCCAGATCACCGGCTCGTTCTTCTGGCTCAGGTCGATGCACTTGGCGTAGCAGCCGCCTTCGATGTTGAACACCACGTCCTTGCCCCAGCCGTGCTCGTCGTCACCGATCAGGTAACGGTCCGGGTCGGCGGACAGGGTGGTCTTGCCGGTGCCGGACAGGCCGAAGAACAGCGCCACGTCGCCGTTCTCGCCGACGTTGGCGGAGCAGTGCATGGGCAGCACGTCTTTCTCGGGCAGCAGGAAATTCTGTACCGAGAACATCGCCTTCTTCATTTCACCGGCGTAGCGCATGCCGGCGATCAGCACCTTGCGCTGGGCGAAGTTGAGGATCACGCAGCCGTCGGAGTTGGTGCCGTCGCGCTGCGGGTCGCACTGGAAGTTCACCGCGTGAAGGATCTGCCACTCCTGCTTGTCGCGCGGGTTGAAGCGCTCCGGGCGGATGAACAGGGTGTTGGCGAACAGATTGTGCCAGGCGGTCTGCGCGGTCACTTTCACCGGCAGGTAGTGGTCGGTGTCGGCGCCCACATGCAGGTGAGAGACGAAGGTGTCGTCCTCGGTCACGAACGCGGCCACGCGATCCCAGAGCGCATCGAACTTGTCCGACGGGAAGGGACGGTTAATGGCGCCCCAGTGAATGTGCTCGGTGGTGCTGGGCTCGTCCACCACATAGCGGTCCATCGGGGACCGGCCGGTACGGTGGCCGGTTTCCACCACCAGCGCGCCATTGGCGGCGAGGTGGCCTTCGTTACGCTGAACGGCCAGCTCCACAAGCTGGGCCGGGCTGAGGTCGTTGTAGGTCATGGGATTGCTCATCGGTTCTTCCTGGGCTTATGTGGCCGGGCTCCTGACAGGCGCGCGATTATGACAGAAAAGGCGCGCAGTGGCGATGCCAGGGCGACCCGCCGGTCATCTTCTGTTACCTGTTGGCGGCGCCGGGGCGGGTCTCAAAGGCGGCGGATCAGCTCGGCCAGGTCCACCGCGTCGAAGTGCTGCTGGGACAGGCAGAAGTCGCAGGTGAGGGTGGCTTCGCCGTCTTCATCCAGCAGGGTTTTCAGCTCGTCGGCGCCGAGCGACAGCAGGGCGTTCTCGGTGCGCTCCCGCGAGCAGGTGCAGCCGAAGCGCAACGGCTGCGCCTCCGGCAGGCGCGGCGGGGTTTCGTGGAACAGCCGGCGCAGCACGGTTTCCGCCGGCAGGTCGAGCAGCTCTTCCATTTTCAGGGTGCCGGCCAGGGCCTCGAGGTGCTCCCACTGGTTGCGGTTTTCGTCGCCGCTCGCCACCTGGTCGGGCAGGCGCTGCAGCATCAGGCCGGCGGCGCGGCCGTTGCCGGACGCCAGCCACAGGCGGGTGGGCAGCTGCTCGGACTGCTGGAAGTAGCCCTCCAGGCACTGCGCCAGGGTGTCGCCCTCCAGTGGCACGATGCCCTGGTACTGACGGCCCTGGTCCGGGGTGATGGTGATCACCATGGTGCCGTCGCCGATCAGGGCGCCGATATTGGCGGCGGTATCCAGCTCGCCGTCGTGGCGGGCCAGGGCGCGCAGCTGACCGTCGTGGGTGCACTCCGCCAGCAGCAGCGACACCGGGCCGCGGCCCTGCGCCTGCAGGCTCAGCCGGCCGCTGAACTTGAGGGTGCCGGCAAGCAGCGCCACCGCGGCCACGGCTTCACCGACCAGGCCCTGCACCGCCAGCGGGTAGTCGTGGGTGCCGAGAATCGCTTCCAGGCTCTCGTCCAGGCGTACCAGTTCGCCGCGAATATCGGTCTCGGGAAACAGGAAACGTTGTTTGAAATCAGCGTTGTTCAAAGCTCACCTTCGTGGTTGCGGCGGAAACGCTGCAGATCGCGGCGCTCCTTTTTACTGGGTTTGTGGTCGGGCACCGGCGCGGCCATGCGGGCCAGGCGTTTCTGCTCGGCGGACTGCTGCCGGGCGGCCACGCTCTCTTCGGTTTCCCGGTACAGGCTTTCGGCCACCCGCGCCGGGCCCCGCTTGCTGGCCACCGCCTCCACCACCACGGTCCAGCGCTGGTCGCCCTTGCGGATGTCGAGCACGTCGCCGGGCTGCACCGCCTTGCTGGGCTTGGCCTTGGCGCCGTCGACCTGCACCTTGCCGCCCTCGATGGCCTGCTTGGCCAGGCTGCGGGTTTTAAAGAAGCGGGCCGCCCACAGCCAGGAGTCGATGCGCGCGCCCTCGCTCACGGCAGCACCCGCAGGAAGTCGTCGATGGCCGGGAACGGGTCGGTGTGCTCCCGGGCCGGCAGGCTGGAATCCGGCTGGCGGATGCTGGCCAGATGGCCGAGGCCGAACAGGCGGCCGGAATGCAGCACCGGCAGGGAGTCGTCCACCAGCAGGGCCCGGCCCGGGTCGAACGGGTGGCTGTGGTTCAGCTGCCGCCAGAACGCCTGGGCCTCCTTGGCGTGGCCGTAGTCGTGGCTGGACACCAGCGCATCGAAATAGCGGTCTATGCCGGTGCGCTCCAGCTTCAGATCCAGGGCGTCGCGGTGCGCGTTGGTCACCATGATCACCCGCTTGGGGCCGCCGGCGAGGGCGGCCAGGAACGCCTCGGCGCCCGGCCGCACGGCGATGCGGTCCGCCGCCGCGCGCTTCAGCGCGCTGATGTTCATCCCCAGCTCCCGGGTCCAGAAATCCAGGCAGTACCAGTTCAGGGTGCCCAGATGGCTCTCGATCCAGTCATGCAGAATCCGCTCCGCCTCGGCGTAGTCCAGGCCGCGGTTGAGCGCGTACTGCTCGGGTACGTGGCGCTGCCAGAACCAGTTGTCGAAGGCCAGATCCAGCAGGGTGCCGTCCATGTCCAGCAGCACCGTGTCGATATTGTCCCAGTCGATCATTTACCCGCCTGTTTCAGCCCTGTTCAGCGATCGCACAGTATGCAATATCGGGGCGCGCGCCGAAATACAAAGCCTTGTGGGAGCGAGCCTGCTCGCGAAAGGCCGGCAAAGCCGGCCGGCGGGATTTCAGAAGAGTCTGAAAGCGGAGAACAAAGGAAGTCTCTGGAATCCTGCCGGGTGGCTATAAGCCACCCTTTCGCGGGCGGGGCCCGCTCCCACAAGCCGGGTCGCCGCAGGCGAGGCGGGCTTTGCGGACGTTCTCTTCCAGATGGTGAGGATTGACGGTGCCGGCGATCACGGCGCTGACGCCGGCGGTGCCGAGCACCTTGTTGAGGCTGGCCTGCACCGGGTCGGGCAGGTCGTCGGCCAGGTGGCCGCTGGCGAAGGCCTTCTTGATCAGGATGCCCTTGTGGTGGGCGGCGGCGTAGTCGATCACCGGCCGCTCGTCGTCCTGCTTCAGATTGTAGGTGACCATCGCCACGTCGCTGCGTTTCAGCGCTTCCAGGCCGCCGGCCACGGTTTTGGTGGACATGCCGATGGCGCGGATCAGGCCGGCCTGTTTCATCTCCTCCAGCGTTTCCAGGGCGCCGCTGCGCAGCACGTCCAGATCGTTGCCGTCGGAGTGAATCAGCACGCAGTCCAGGTAGTCGGTGTTCAGCCGCCGCAGGCTGCGCTCCACCGAGGCCCGGGTGTGCGCCGGGGAGAAGTCAAAGTGGCTGTCGCCGTCGCTGAATTCCTCGCCCACCTTGGAAACGATCACCCAGTCCTGGCGGTTCGGCAGCAAGTGGCCGAGGCGCTCTTCGCTGCGGCCGTAGGCGGGCGCGGTATCGATCAGATTGATGCCCAGCTCGCGGGCGCGGGCCAGCAGGTCGCGCACCGCGTCGTCGTCGGGAATCGAAAACGGGGTGGGGTACTTCACCCCCTGGTCGCGGCCGATTTTGACCGTGCCCAGGCCCAACGCGCTGACGGTCAGGCCGGTGTCGCCCAGTTCGCGGAGAAACGCCATCAGCCTTGCTCCCCGAACAGGCGATGCCACTGCGGCCGGCCGATGTCGGCCCGTCGCAGCTCCCCCGGGATGGGCGGCAGCGGAGCGCCGGTTTCCAGGCCCCGTTCCTGGATCAGGGCTTCCACCCGGTCGCCCAGGTCCGGGGCCAGCGTCAGTTTGGTGGGCCAGGTGATGATCAGGTCCCGGTCGCGCCGGGCGTAGGCGTTGTCCGGCTTGGCCAGACCCTGCTGGTGCGGTTCGGCGCGGGCCACGTCCATCAGCGCCAGCTCGGCGTCGGCGAAGTCCAGCCAGGGGAACAGTTCGTCCAGCTCCCGGCGCGCCGCGTCCAGCTGCTGGGCGTCGCTGCGCTCCACGCCTTTTTCCGCCAGGTCGCCGCCCAGGTACCACACCAGGCTGCCGTCCTTCATATCGTGGGTGGTGACGGTGAGCCGGGGCTTGTTGCTGGTGCCCACGCAGTGGGCGTAGAGGCGGTGGCCGAGGCGGTGTTTCAGCAGCACCATTTTCAGGGGCCGGCTCTGCGCCGCTTCACTGGGGAACAGCTCGGCTTTCTGTGCGTCCTGCAGCAGGCCGGCGTTGCCTTCGCCGGCGGCCAGCACGGTCAGCTTCGGTTCGATGCGCACGCCGTCCAGCGCCACCGCTTCCAGGCCGCGTTGGTTCCAGCTCAGCGGGTGGCGCGCCGGGTCGAAGTGCAGCAGACGGTCGCGCACCGGCGCGGTGAGCACCTCGAGCAGGCTCTCGGTGTCCACCACCAGATCGTCCAGGCGGTAGACCTGGCCCTTGAAACGGCGGTCCGCCAGGGCGGAGGGGAAGTCCGGGCGCTTCAGCTTTTCGATGCGCCCGCGCAGCATGCGGCTGGCGAAGAAGGTGGTCATGCGGCTGGCCACGGAACCGGCGGACCAGAGGTTCTGGGTCTCGCTGAGCACCCGCAGGCCGCTCAGATCCACCGGGCCCTGGCCGTCGATGGCCTGGCGCCAGCGGTCGGGCATGCCGGCGATGGCCTCCGATTCGCTGGAGAGGGTGCCGCCCAGGGCGTACTTCAGGCCGCCGTGGATAATGCCCTGGCTGGCCAGGGTCTGGGCGCCGCCCAGGGTGCCGGTCTCCAGCAGCAGGCACTGATAGCCGCGCTGCTGCAGGTGGTTGATCAGCCACAGGCCGGCGATGCCGCCGCCGAAGATCAGGATGTCCGGTTTCAACACCGGGGAAGTCACGCTCACGGTCATGGATCACCATCGATGGAATGCGCGGCTATGCTAGCATAGCCGGCCGGGTCGGACGTCAGGTGTCCGGCCTTCGAGGTCCGACGGAATCGCCCATGCGCTTGCTCTATTCGTTACTTTGGTACGCTTTGTTGCCGCTCCTGTTCGCGCGCCTTTGGTGGCGCGGCCGCCGCGCGCCGGCGTACCGGCGCCGCTGGCGGGAGCGTCTGGCCCTGGGGCTGGGGCGCGGCCGGCTGCGCGGCAGCGTCTGGATTCACGCCGTGTCCGTGGGCGAAACCCTGGCGGCGGCGCCGCTGATCGAGGCGTTGCTGGCGCGCCACCCGGACACGCCGCTGGTGGTGACCACCACCACGCCCACCGGTTCGGAACGGGTCCAGGCGCTGTTCGGGGACCGGGTCACCCACGTCTATTGCCCCTGGGAGCTGCCCGCCGCCTACCGGCGTTTCTGGCGCGCCTTTGATCCGCGCTTGGTGGTGATTCTGGAAACCGAGCTGTGGCCCAACCTGTGCGCCGCCGCCAAGGCCCACGGGGCGCGACTGTTGCTGATGAACGGGCGCCTGTCGGAGAACAGCTACCGCGGCTACCGGCGCCTGCCGAAGCTGGTGCGGCCGATGCTGGCGCGTTTCGATCTGCTGGCGGTGCAGACCCGGGCGGAAGCGGACCGCTTCCAGGCGCTGGGCGCCGACCCGGAGCGGATCCGCGTTAACGGCAGCGTTAAATTCGATCTCACCCTCGATGATTCGCTGCGCGACCAGGCGGCGGCGCTACGCCAGCGCTTCGCGGCGCGGCCGGTGTGGATCGCGGCCAGCACCCACCCCGGCGAGGACGAGCCGGTGCTGGCGGCCCACCGCCGGGTGCTTGAGCGGCACCCCGACGCGCTGCTGATGCTGGTGCCCCGCCACCCGGAGCGTTTCGACGAAGTGGCCGGGCTGGCCGCCCGGCACGGCATGACCGTGGCCCGGCGCAGCCGGGGCGACCAGGTGGACGCGGCGGTGAATCTCTATCTGGCGGACACCATGGGCGAGCTGCTGATGCTGTTCGGTGCCGCCGACGTGGCCTTCGTGGGCGGTTCGCTGGTGCCGGTGGGCGGGCATAATCTGCTCGAGCCGGCGGCCTGGGGTGTGCCGGTGCTGACCGGGCCACGGCTGCATAATTTCACCGCCATCGCGGATCTGCTGGACCGGGCCGGGGCCTTGTCACGGGTGACCGATGAGGATGCCCTGGCGTCGCGGGTCGGCGCCCTGCTGGACGACGCCGGCGAGCGCCGGCGTCTGGGTGAGGCGGCGGCGGCCGTGGTGGCCGCCAACCGGGGCGCGCTTCAGCGCGGCGTGACCATCTGCTCTTCGCTCTGGCCTTCCAGGTCCGGATTGTAGAGATCCAGGGTTTCCTGGTCGGACAGCCATTCGTTCACCGCCACCAGATCTTCCACGTCCAGCTCGCCGGCCGCTGATTTCAGGGTCAGCGTGTCGAGGATGTAGTCGTAACGGGCGTTGGCGTAGTCCCGCTGGGCGGCGTACAGCGCCTGCTGGGCGTTGAGCACGTCGACCACGTTGCGGGTGCCCACCTCGTAGCCGGACTGGGTCGCTTCCAGGGCGGAGCGGGTGGAGCGGATCGCCTGGCGGCGCGCTTCCACGCGCAGGGCGTCCGCTTCCACGGTGCGGTAGAAGGTGCGCGCCTGCTGGCTGATGTCGCGGATCGTCTGCTGGTACCGCTGGCCGGCGGCGTCGGCGAGCAGGGCCGCCTGCTTGCGCTGGCTGTTGAGGCCGCCACCGCGGAACAGCGGCACGGTTACTTCAATGCCGATAGTCTTTGAATTAGTGTCCGGTTGCGTCGAGTAGAATTGCGTGAGTTGATTGCCGGGGTCGCCCCCCGAGACGCTTGGATCGGTATTGTGGTTGTGTTGATACTCAGCGAACAACTGAACCTTTGGAAGCATGGCCCCCAGTTGTCGGTCGGCCGTAAAACCCGCTGCTTTGGCGCTGTAGCGGGCGGCGAGAATCTGCGGATTCTGGTACGCGGCCTTATCGATCCAGGCGTTCATTTTTGACGGTTGCGGCCCCTCCATCGGCAGATCGTCGCGCAACTCCGCCAGCGTCTCCCATTTACGACCAGTGAGTGTTTCTAACTGGTCGCGGGCGATATCGAATTCCTGCTCGGCGACGATCAGGTTCACCCGGGCCAGGTCGTAGGCGGCGCGCGCTTCTTCCACATCGGTGCTGGCCACCAGGCCCACATCGAAACGTTCCTGGGATTGTTCCAGCTGCCGGCTGATCGCCTTCTCCTCGGCCTGGGCGGACACCAGGGTGTCCCAGGCGCGCAGCACGCCGAAGTAGCCCTGCGCCACGCGCAGCACGAAATCCTGGCGGGACTGGTAGAACTCGGCCTGGGCTACGGAGGTCAGCGACTTGGCTTCCTTGTAGCCGTAGAAGGCATCCAGGCGGAACAGCGGTTGCGTTAGCGTCACCGAGGTGGAACGGGATCTACCGTCTATCTCCAGGTCACCCGTCGATTCGTAGGTTTGGTTGATTTCCGAATGGCGGTGGCTGGCATCGATGGTCGGCAGCAGCGCGGCCCGCCCCTGTACCAGCGTTTCCTGATCCGCTTCCCAGGTCTGGCGGTCGGCGCGCCAGGTACCGTCGTAATCCCAGGCGGCGTTGGCGACATTGGTGAGGTCCGCGGCCTGGGCGCCGCCCGCGGCCAGGGTGGCCAGCAGCAGACTCAGGGGCGTTATCGGGCTCCGCTTCATTGCATTGTCCATGGTTGGTAACGGTTTTTTTAAAGGTGAACTGGCCAGTATGGTAATGGCAAGTAAAAGGGATTGACACTCCTGTTGCCTACCGGTTCCGGTCACACGGGTGCGGTTGTTCGACTTTGAGGCGCTGGCGTATAGTGTTGGCGTTCGCCCAGCCCGTGTTGGGCCAGTGTCATGCTGGCCTTAACGACCGGCGGCGCCTTCCTCCCCACTTACACCACTGCCTGGAGGCCGACCGTGCCAGACGAGCAACGTCACGCCGTATCCAACGCCATTGATGAAGCCTGCCAACCCATCGCCGGTTCAAGAAAAATTTATGTGACCGGCAGCCGGCAGGACATCCGCGTCCCGATGCGTGAAATCCGTCAACATCCGACGCCCCTGGCCGGCGGCAAGTTCGAGGATAACCCGCCCCTGGCGGTTTACGATACCTCCGGCCCCTATACCGACCCGGATGCGAAGATTGATATCCGCAAGGGCCTGGAGCCGGTGCGCGCCGCCTGGATCGAGGAGCGCGGCGACAGCGAGCAGCTGGACGGCCTGACCAGCGAATACGGCCGCCGGCGCGCCCGGGACCTGGCCACCGAGGGGCTGCGCTTCCCGCATATTCGCGCGCCGCGCCGCGCCAAGGCCGGCCGCAACCTGTCGCAGATGCACTATGCCCGCCAGGGCATCGTCACCCCGGAGATGGAATACATCGCCATCCGGGAAAATCAGAAGCTGCGTGAGCACCGCGACGCGGGCCTGCCCACCGATCAGCATCCCGGGCAGAGTTTCGGCGCCTCGATTCCCGCCGAGATCACCCCGGAATTCGTCCGTGACGAGGTGGCCCGTGGCCGCGCGGTGATTCCCGCCAACGTGAATCACCCGGAAATCGAGCCGATGATCATCGGCCGTAACTTCCTCACCAAGATCAACGCCAACATCGGCAACTCGGCGGTGACCTCCTCGATCGAGGAAGAAGTGTCCAAGATGACCTGGGCCACCCGCTGGGGCGGCGACACGGTGATGGACCTGTCCACCGGCCAGAACATCCACGAGACCCGCGAGTGGATTCTGCGCAACTCGCCGGTGCCGATCGGCACCGTGCCGATCTACCAGGCGCTGGAAAAGGTCAATGGCGTCGCCGAGGACCTGACCTGGGAGATCTACCGCGACACGCTTATCGAGCAGGCCGAGCAGGGCGTGGACTACTTCACCATCCACGCCGGCGTGCTGCTGCGCTATGTGCCGATGACCGCCAAGCGCGTCACCGGCATTGTCTCGCGCGGCGGTTCGATCATGGCCAAGTGGTGCCTGGCGCACCACAAGGAGAGTTTCCTCTACACCCATTTCGAGGAAATCTGCGAGATCATGAAGGCCTACGACGTCACCTTCAGCCTCGGTGACGGCCTGCGCCCCGGCTCGGTGGCCGACGCCAACGACGAAGCGCAGTTCTCCGAGCTGCGCACCCTGGGCGAGCTCACCAAGATCGCCTGGAAGCATGACGTGCAGGTGATGATCGAAGGCCCCGGCCACGTGCCCATGCACATGATCAAGGAAAACATGGACGAGCAGATCAAGCATTGCGACGAGGCGCCGTTCTATACCCTGGGCCCGCTGACCCTGGATATCTCCCCCGGCTACGACCACATCAGCAGCGCCATCGGCGCCGCCATGATCGGTTGGTACGGCACCGCCATGCTCTGCTACGTGACGCCCAAGGAGCATCTCGGCCTGCCCAACCGGGATGACGTGAAGGAAGGCATCATCACCTACAAGATCGCCGCCCACGCCGCGGATCTGGGCAAGGGCGTGCCCGGCGCCCAGCTGCGCGACAACGCCATTTCCAAGGCGCGCTTCGAATTCCGCTGGGAAGATCAGTTCAACCTGGGGCTGGACCCGGACCGGGCGCGCGCCTTCCACGATGAAACGCTGCCCAAGGAAGCCCACAAGGTGGCGCACTTCTGTTCCATGTGCGGACCCAAGTTCTGCTCCATGAAGATCAGCCAGGAAGTGCGCGACTACGCCGCGGCCCAGGAGGCCGAGGAGGGCATGCAGGAAAAATCCCGGGAATTCATGGAAAAGGGGGCGGAGCTTTATCACAAAGCCGATGAATGACCCCACGCCGCAATTCACCGCCGGGGACGTGGAAGTCATGAAACGGGAAACCCCGTTCCAGGGCTTCTTCCGCCTGGACCGGCTGCATCTGCGCCACCGCCTGTTCGAGGGCGGCTGGAGCGGCACCATGCAGCGCGAGCTGTTCGTGCGCCCGCCGGCGGCGGCAGTGCTGCCCTACGACCCGCAACGGGGTGAGATTCTGATGGTCGAGCAGTTCCGGGTCGGCGCCCTGGACTGGCGCGACACGCCCTGGTGCCTGGAACTGATCGCCGGCCTGGCGGACAAGGAAGGCGAACCGGTGGCGGACCTGGTGCGCCGCGAGGCGCGCGAAGAGGCGGGCGTGGAAATTGGTGAGATGAAGCGCGTGGCCCACTACATGCCCAGCCCCGGCGGCTCCAACGAGCGCCTGCAGGTGTTCGTGGGGCGCGCCGACCTGAGCAGCGCCGGCGGCGTGCACGGCGTGGTCGAGGAAAACGAGGACATTCGCGTGGTGGTGCGCCCGGTATCCGAGGTGGAGGCCCTGCTGCGCAGCGGCCGGGTGGACAACGCCGCCTCGCTGATCACCCTGCAGTGGCTGCTGCTGCACCGTGACACGCTGGACCGGGAATGGGGCGCTGCGTCATGAGCCGTCCGCGCCGCTACCGCCTCGACTTCCGCGACCTGATGGCCCAGTGCGAGTGGAACTACGCCCGCCTGCTGCCGCTGATGCGCGCGCTCGGCGACGACGACAGCCTGGACGTGTCGCTTGGCGAGGAGCGTCCGCGCACGGTCAGCATCCGGGTTCTGGAGCGGGCGCCGTACACCACCACCCTGCGTTTCGAGGATCAGGCCCTGCACGACGCCATGCCGGCGCCCCGGCTGACGGTACGTTTGTACCACGATGCCCGGGTGGCGGAAGTCACCGAGGCGACGCCGTTCCGGCGGGTGCAGGCGCGCTATCCGTACCCCAACAGCCACATGCACCAGCGCGACGAAAAAGCCCAATGGAACCGCTTTCTGGGCGAATGGCTGGCCCATGTGCATGATTTCGGCCGTGCCTCCGGTGAGCCCTGGCGGCGTTCCGGCACCGAATAAAACGAGCAATGGTTCCGAATTCGGAACCGCCTTCCTGGCCAACTGCCATCATCTTCGATATAACCGACTAACGTCTTATTTTCCTGGGGGAAAAAGGCGGGCCGAGAGTTTGGCCGAGGCGGGGCCGGCGTGCTTGGGACGCGCGGGTATCGGGATCATGATTACAACGGGAGCGGGGATTTTGACGCATCCGGTTCAGCCGCTGCGGGTAGTGCAGCTGTCCGATTTTCACCTTTTCGCGGATACCGACGGCAAGCTTTTGGGCCTGAACACGCAGTTCAGTCTCGAGGCGGTGCTGGACCGGGTACGCCGCGAACAGCCTGATATGGACCTGATACTCGCCACCGGCGATCTGTCGCAGGACGGCTCCTACGAGTCCTACCAGCGGTTGGCGAAAACCCTGTCCGGGTTCCGCGCGCCGATCTACTGGCTGGAGGGCAACCACGACAAGCCGGCGCCCATGCTGCGCGCCCTGCGCGGCCAGGATAACCGGGTCAGCCCGTGCGTGGCGGACATCGGCAACTGGACCCTGGTGCTGCTGGATTCCACCATTCCCGGCGAGGTGCCCGGCGACCTGTTCGACGAGGACCTCGAGTTCCTGGACGACGCCCTGCGCGACGCCGCCGGCGAGCACCTGCTGGTGTGCCTGCACCACCACCCGGTGCCGATGGGCAGCGAATGGCTGGACACCCAGCTGGTGGGCAGCGCGGAACGCTTCTTCGAGGTGATCGACGCCCACCCCCGGGTGCGCGGCATCCTCTGGGGCCATGTGCACCAGGAATACGACGACACCCGCAACGGCGTGCGGCTGCTGGCGGTGCCCAGCACCTGCGTGCAGTTCAAACCCGGCAGCGCGGATTTCGCCGTGGACGACACCAGCCCCGGTTACCGCTGGCTGGATCTGCACGCCGACGGCGGCATCGATACCGCCGTCAGCCGGGTGGAAGGCATCCACTTCGAAGTGGATATGTCGGTGAAGGGCTACTGAACCAGTTAACAGTTGATAGTTGACAGTTGATAGTGAAGAGTGAGGCCGTTTACGCGACCGGGTGCGCCTCATGTCCGACATATCCCTGATTTATATCCACGGTTTCAACAGTTCGCCGCAATCCTGGAAGGCCGGGGTGCTGCGCGACTACTTCGAGCGCCACGGCGCCGGGCACCGGTTGCACGTGCCGGCGCTCGACCCGCAGCCCAGGAAAGCCATGGCGACCCTGGAAGCCACCATCGCCGGGGCCGGCCCGGTGGCGTTGCTGGGCTCGTCCCTGGGCGGCTTCTACGCCACCTGGCTGGCCGAGCACCACGATCTGGTCACCACGGTGGTCAATCCGGCGGTCCGCCCCTGGCGACTACTGGACAAATACACAGGTATCAATCATAACTACCACAGCGGCGAGGCGTACCAGTTCGATCCCGCCTGGCTCGATGAGCTCCGCCATTACCAGGTTGAGGCGATCAGCAAGCCCGAGCAGATGCTGCTGCTGACCCAGACTGGCGACGAATCCCTGGACTGGCGCGAGGGCTGGGAATATTACGCCGACTGCCACCTGTTCCGGGGCCTGGGCGGCAGCCACGGTTTTGATGACTTCGACGCCTTTATTCCGCTAGTGTTGCGCTTTTGCGGCATTCGCCTGACGCCGGATACCTGAATTCATACCGATTAGAGATTTATGGCCAACACCTATACCTCCGAGAATATCGAGGTCCTTTCGGGCCTGGAGCCGGTGCGTAAACGCCCGGGCATGTACACCGACACCAGCCGTCCCAACCACCTGATCCAGGAAGTGGTGGACAACTCCGTGGACGAGGCCCTGGCCGGGCACGCCAAAAGCATCCGCGTCACCCTGCTCAAGGACGGGGGCGTGGAAGTGGAAGACGACGGCCGCGGCATGCCGGTGGACCCGCACCCGGTACAGAAAAAGCCCGGCGTGGAAGTGATTCTGGCGACGCTGCACGCCGGGGGTAAATTCTCCAATAAGAACTACCAGTTCTCCGGCGGCCTGCACGGCGTCGGTGTGTCGGTGGTCAACGCGCTGTCGAAAAAGCTGGAAGTGTTCGTCAAACGCGACGGCGAGGTGCACCGCATCGAATTCGCCGGCGGCGAAAAGACCGCCGACCTGGAAGTGGTGGACACGGTGGGCAAGCGCAACACCGGCACCATGATGCGCTTCTGGCCGGACGAAAAATATTTCGATTCGCCGAACATCTCAGTGCCGCGCCTGCGCCACCTGCTGCGCGCCAAGGCGGTGCTCTGCTCCGGGCTTGCTGGTGACCCTGGAAAACAAGCAGACCGACGAGACCGAAACCTGGCAGTTCGCCGACGGTCTGGTGGAATACCTGATCGACAGCACCCGGGGCTGGGAGCGCGTGCCCGCCGAGCCGTTCGAGGGCGCCATGAACGGCGACACCGAGGCGGTGGACTGGGCGGTGCTGTGGCTGCCCGAAGGCGGCGAGCTGGTCACCGAATCCTATGTGAACCTGATTCCCACCACCCAGGGCGGCACCCATGTGAACGGGCTGCGCTCCGGGCTGCTGGAAGCGATGCGCGAGTTCTGTGAATTCCGCAACCTGCTGCCGCGCGGCGTCAAGCTCACTCCCGAGGACATCTGGGACCGGGCCTGCTACGTGCTCAGCGTCAAAATGCAGGACCCCATGTTCGCCGGCCAGACCAAGGAGCGGCTCAGCTCCCGTCAGACCGCGCCGTTCGTGTCCGGGGTGGTCAAGGACGCGTTCTCCCTGTGGCTCAACCAGCACACCGACGAGGCCGAACGGCTCGCCGACCTGTGCATCAACAACGCCCAGAAGCGGCTGCGCGCCGCCAAGAAAGTCACCCGTAAGAAAGTCACCAGTGGCCCGGCGCTGCCCGGCAAGCTGGCGGACTGCACCAGTGACGACCCGGCGCAAAGTGAAATCTTCCTGGTGGAAGGGGACTCCGCCGGCGGCTCCGCCAAGCAGGCCCGCGACCGGGTCTACCAGGCGATCATGCCGCTGCGCGGCAAGATCATGAACACCTGGGAAGTGGACCCGGCGGAAGTGCTGGGCAGCCAGGAGATCCACGACATCGCCGTGGCGCTGGGCATCGAGCCGGGCAGCGACGACCTGACCGCCCTGCGTTACGGCAAGGTGTGCATCCTCGCCGACGCGGACTCCGACGGCCTGCACATCGCCACCCTGTTGTGCGCGTTGTTCCTGCGTCACTTCCCGGCGCTGGTGCGCGAAGGCCATGTGTTCGTGGCGATGCCGCCGCTGTATCGCATCGACGTGGGCAAGGACGTCTATTACGCCCTGGATCAGGAAGAGCGCGCCGGCGTGCTGGACCGCATCAAGGCGGAAAAGAAACGCGGCAAGGTCAGCGTCACCCGCTTCAAGGGCCTGGGCGAGATGAGCCCCATGCAACTGCGCGAAACCACCATGGCCCGCGACACCCGCCGGCTGGTGCGCCTGAGCGTGGACGGCGCCGACGACACCCATCAGTTGATGGACATGCTGCTCAGCAAGAAGCGCGCCTCCGACCGCAAGAACTGGCTGGAAGAGAAAGGCAACCTGGCGGAAGTATAAAAGATGGCAGACGATTTCGAAGACCTGTCCCTCAGGGACTACACCGAAAAAGCGTACCTGGACTACTCCATGTACGTGATCATGGACCGGGCGTTGCCGAAGATCGGCGACGGCCTGAAGCCGGTGCAGCGGCGCATTGTCTACGCGATGAGCGAGCTGGGCCTGAAGAGCACCGCCAAGTATAAAAAGTCCGCCCGTACCGTGGGCGACGTGCTGGGTAAGTTTCACCCGCACGGCGACTCCGCCTGTTACGAGGCCATGGTGTTGATGGCGCAGCCGTTCAGCTACCGCTACCCGCTGGTGGACGGCCAGGGCAACTGGGGCAGCCCGGACGACCCGAAATCCTTCGCCGCCATGCGTTACACGGAATCCAAGCTGGCGCCGTACGCGGAAGTGCTGCTCGCCGAACTGGGCCAGGGCACGGTGGAATGGGTGCCCAACTTCGACGGCACCATGGACGAGCCCAAGCTGCTGCCGGCGCGGCTGCCCAATGTGCTGCTCAACGGCACCACCGGCATCGCGGTGGGCATGAGCACCGACATTCCGCCGCACAACCTGCGCGAGGTGGCGCAGGCCTGTATCCATCTGCTCAAGGATCCGGGCGCGTCCCTGGACGACCTGCTCGAATACATCAAAGGGCCGGATTTCCCCACCGAGGCGGAAATCATCACGCCGCGCAACGACATCATCCGCATGTACGCGGAAGGCAAGGGCAGCCTCAAGCAGCGCGCCGTGTACGAGCGCGAGGAAAACGACATCGTGATCACCGCGCTGCCCTATCAGGTGTCCGGCGCCAAGGTGCTGGAACAGATCGCCGACCAGATGCAGAAGAAAAAGCTGCCCATGGTCAGCGACCTGCGCGACGAATCCGACCACGAAAACCCCACCCGTCTGATCATCACGCCGCGCTCCAACCGGGTGGATATCGCGCAACTGATGGGCCACCTGTTCGCCACCACCGACCTGGAAAAGAATTACCGGGTCAACCTGAACATGATCGGCATCGATGAGCGTCCCCAGGTGAAGAGCCTGGACATGATTCTCAACGAGTGGCTGCAGTTCCGCATGGTCACCGTGCGCCGGCGGCTGCAGCACCGTCTCGACAAAGTGCTGGACCGTCTGCACCTGCTGGAAGGTTTGTTGATCGCCTATCTGAACATCGATGAGGTGATCGAGATTATCCGCCGCGAAGACGCGCCCAAGCCGGTGCTGATGGAGCGCTTCGGGCTCAGCGACCGCCAGGCGGAAGCGATCCTGGAACTGAAGCTGCGCCATCTGGCCAAGCTCGAGGAAATGAAGATCAAGGGCGAGCAGGATGAGCTCGCCGAGGAACGGGACAAGCTGGAAGAGACCCTGGGTTCGGCGGCGAAAATGAAGAAACTGATCGCCAAGGAACTCAAGGAAGACGCCGAAAACTTCGGCGACGACCGCCGCTCACCGCTGGTCGAGCGCAACGACGCCAAGGCCCTGGACGAAGCGGACCTGGTGGGCGCCGACCCGGTCACCGTGGTGCTTTCGGAAAAAGGCTGGGTGCGTTCCGCCAAGGGCCACGACGTGGATGTGGTGGGCCTGAGCTATAAAGCCGGCGACAAATATCTGGCGTCCGCGCGCGGCAAATCCAACCAGCCGGTGTGCTTCCTGGACACCACCGGGCGCAGCTACTCGCTGCTGGCGCACACCCTGCCCAGCGCGCGCGGCCAGGGTGAGCCCCTGTCCGGCCGGGTCAGCCCGCCTTCCGGCGCCGGTTTCGTGGCCGCCATCATGGGTCAGGAAAAAGACGCCTACCTGATGAGCACGGACGCGGGTTACGGCTTCGTGGTGCGTTACGCGGACCTGCTGGCCAACAAGAAAGCCGGCAAGAGCGTGCTGAACGTGCCCAAGGGCGCCAAGGTGCAGCCGCCACGCCCGGTCAAGGACCCGCAAACCGATCTGATCGCGCTGGTCTCCAATGAGGGCCGCCTGCTGGTGTTCCCAGTGCGCGACCTGCCGGAAATGTCGCGCGGCAAGGGCAACAAGATGATGGCGATTCCCGGCGGCCGCGTCGCCGAACGCGTCGAGTTCGTGCAGGACGTGCAGGTGCTCGGCCCCGACGACACCCTGGTGATCTACGCCGGCAAACGTCATCTCAACCTCAAGGCCAGCGACCTGGAGCACTACTTCGGCGAGCGCGGCCGGCGCGGTGCCAAACTGCCGCGCGGCTTCCAGAACGTGGACGTGATGACGGTGGAAGCCCGCTGACGGGCCCCTCGGGGCCTATAAACAATTCAATACAAGTACGGTCTTGGGCCTGTGGATCGGGTTGGCTATGATCCAGATTCATCTTGGGGAGAGGGAGTTCGCCTGATGCGGGCCTTGCTGACCGGTGCCACCACGTTCTTGCTGTTGTTGCTGAACACACTGACGTTGATCGGCCCGATGATGCTGATCGCGCTGTTTAAAGTGGTGCTGCCCGGCAAGCAGGCCAAGGCCGCCTGCTCCCGGGGCGTGATGTGGATCGCCGAGACCTGGGCGGAAATCTGCAAGGCGATCTTCGCGCTGATGACGCCCACCCGTTGGGATATCCGCGGTGACCAGAACCTGCGCAGCGACACCTCCTACCTGGTGGTCTGTAACCATCAGTCCTGGGTGGACATCGCCGCCCTGGTGCAGACCTTCAACCGCAAAACCCCGTACTTCAAATTCTTCCTCAAGAAAGAACTGATCTGGGTGCCGTTTCTGGGGCTGGCGTTCTGGGCCCTGGACTACCCGTTCATGAAGCGCTACTCCAAAGAGCTGCTGGAAAAGCGCCCGGAGCTGAAAGGCAAGGATCTGGAGATCACCAAGGCGGCCTGCGAGAAATTCGCGGATATGCCGGTGACCGTGGTTAATTTTCTCGAGGGCACCCGCTGCACCCCGGAAAAGCAGGCCCGGCAGCAATCCCCCTACAAGCACCTGCTGCGCCCCAAGGCCGGCGGCGTGGCGTTCGTGATGGCGGCGCTGGGCGACGATCTGGACGCGCTGCTGGACGTGACCATTGCCTATCCGGAGGGCAAGCCGCCCGGCTTCTGGGCGCTGCTCAGCGGTCAGCTGGAGCGGGTGATCATCGACGTGCGTACCCACAACCTGGACCCGGCCCTGTGGGCCGGCGATTACCAGGAGGACGCGGCGTTCCGCGCCGGCGTGCAGCGCTGGGTGAGCGATCTGTGGGAACAAAAAGACGCCCGTATCGAGCGTCTTCAGAAGGAGTGGTGACCGCCGGGCGCCCGCCCGGCGGTGCGGCTCAGAAGCGGAAGGTGGCCGCCAGGTAGGGGCCGCCGATTTCCAGGTCGGAGTCCAGGCCGCTGACGTCGTCCAGTTCCACTTCCAGGCGGGAGTAGCCCGCTTTCACGCCCAGCAGGAAGTCGGACTGCCAGCCGATGTGCGCGTCGAAATCACGCATGCCGCTGCCGTCGTACTCAATCGCATTGATTTCCCCGCCCACGTACACGCCGGTCAGCGGCAGGTTGGCGCGCACCGCGCCGTGGGCCAGCGGGAAGGTTTCACTGGCGCTTTCAGTGGCCTGTTGGCCGGCACCGGTGATAGTGAAATCCGCGTCCATCTGCCGCACGGTCAGGCCCAGGTCCAGCTTCACTACATTGTCCAGCGGGCTCCAGTAGAAGGTGCCGTCGAGCATCTCCATGTCGTAATCGGAATTCACGTTACCGGCGAAGGTCTGCCCGTTGAACGTGATCGGATCGACCAGAGTGTTGCTGGCGTCGTCGGAGAGGTCCATGTAGCGCAGGCGCACATTGGGCAGCACCGGAACGGCGTGTTCCAGGCCCACGTAGAGCACGGTCTGGTCGGAGTCGTCGAAGCCCAGATCGTCCTCCATGTCGATGTCGTTGCTGCCGGAAGCGATGCTGCCGGAGGTGTCCGGGCTCCAGGCGTAGCCGCCGGCGTAAACGTCGACAAGCGGCGCCGCCTGTGCAAAGGGCGCGGCGGAGAGCGCGGCCAGGCCGGCCATCAGGGTGATTTTTTTCATAATACAGGGTCCTCTGTCTCTAATAAGAAAGCATCAAAGCGCACCGGCTCAGTATTGCATCCACCCCGCCGCATACCAAGTAGAGTGATTCTGGTAAGCTGCGCCGCTGCCAACGTCGAGCGCCGCGCATTCCGTATCGCGCGGCGGCCCCAAGAAAGAGTGAAGCCATGTTTCTCGATGAAATGCCCGAGGGCTTCCGCTATCCGCAGCCGGAAGACGAACAGGACAAACAACTGCTGGCCCGCATCGAACGCAAGGGCTGGCATCACCTCAGCGTGGACGGCGCCGCCGGCGAGCCGGGCTATGCCTTCACGCTGGGGCACTTCCTCAAGCGGGACCACCCGGAACTGATCGTGGTGGGCCTCAAGGACACCCTGGCCAGCCGCCTGCTGGATAGCGCCGCCGTGGGCATCACCGGCCTGGGGCGCCGTTTGCGGCCGTTCCAGGTCTATGGCGACATCGCCGACGGCCTGGAGGTGGTGTTCCTGCCGGTGGCGCTGCCCGCCTACAACGAGTATCTGGGCTACGCCAACTGGTTCTACGCCGACCTGCCGGCGCCGTACCCGGCGCTGCAGATGGTGTGGCCGGACCCGAACGGGGTGTTTCCCTGGCAACCCGGTTATGATGCCCGCTTCCGCCGCGCCCAGCCGCTGCTCGGCGAAGCGCCCGAGGCGCCGTCGCTGCAGTAGCGCGCCGTGGAATAGGCAGGCGGGCCCCGGCTCCGTTATCCTCGTACCTGAATTTTCGTTATTGGAACCCCCATGGCTAATTCGTTGCAGGATCAGCTCCTTAAATCGGGGCTGGCGGACAAAAAGAAGGCGCGCCGCGCCAAGCAGCAGAAGAAGGAAGACGCCAACCGCGCCAAGCGTGGCGAGATCGAGCTGGAGGACCCGGCCGAGCGGGCCCGCCGCCAGCGCGCCGAGCAGGCGGAAAAAGACCGCCAGCTGGAAGCGGAGCGCCACCGGCAGCAGCGCGAGCGGGAGATCGTCGCGCAGATTCGCCAGCTGATCGAGACCCACCGTCTGGATCGTGCCCGGGGCGAGGTGGCCTACCAGTTCGTGCAGGACAAGAAGATCAAGAAGCTGCACGTCACCGAGCCGCAGCGCGACCAGCTGGCGCGCGGCCAGATCGCCATCGTCGCCCTGGGCGAAGGCCACGAGCTGGTGCCCACCACGGTGGCGGAGAAGATCCGCCAGCGCGACGAGGCCGCCGTGGTCCTGCTCAACGACCGCAACGTCCAGGACGAAGACGACCCCTACGCGGATTATCCGATCCCCGACGACCTGATGTGGTAACGCGATGACCGCCCCCGGCACGCTCCTTGGTACCCTGCGCACCCTGACGGTGCTTACACGCATACCCGCGGGTTTGTTGCTGGACGGTGAAGACCTCGGCGAAGTGCTGCTGCCGGCACGCGAGCTGGCCGACGACGCCGCCGACGTCGAAGCACTGGAAGTGTTTCTCTACGAGGACGGCGACGGCCGCCCCCGCGCCACCCTGGGCCGCCCCAAGGCGATGCCCGGGGAAGTGGCGCGCCTGCGTGTGGTGGACACCAGCCGCGTGGGCGCGTTCCTGGACTGGGGCCTGCCCAAGGATCTGCTGCTGCCGTTCGCCGAGCAGGGCAACCGCCCGGAGGTGGGCCGCTGGCAACTGGTCAAGGTGGTACGCGACCGGGACGGCCGGCCGTTCGCCAGCGCCCTGCTGGACCGGCATCTGGAAGACACCTGCGACGCCTACCGCCAGGGCGACGCGGTGCCGCTGATGGTGGTGCAAAGCACCGACCTGGGCTACAAGGTGGCGGTGGACAACCGCTACTGGGGCCTGCTGCAGGCACCGCCCGGCGTGGCGCCCCCGCGCCCCGGCCAGCGCTTCACCGGCTATGTGCAGCGTCTGCGCGCCGACGGCCGTCTCAGCCTGACGCTGGACCCGCCCGGCGCCGCCAAGAGCGATCAGCTCGGCGAGCGCATCCTGGCGCGGCTGGAGGCGTCGGACGGTTTCCTGGCCCTGGGCGACAAAAGCAGCCCGGAGGCGATCCGCGCCGCCTTCGGGTGCAGCAAGAACGCCTTCAAGCAGGCCATCGGTAAGCTCTACAAAGCGGGGCGTATCGCCATCGAGCGCGACGGCATTCGCCGCCTTTGAGCCGCCCGGGCCGGACGCTTACAGCGCGCCGGCCAGACGCTCCACCGCCCAGACGGTGGCGATGGCGATAATCGCCACCGAGCCGATCGGCACGAACCAGCGCCGGTAGGCGGCGGTGCGCCGTACCAGGAACGCCGCCGGCACGAAGATCAACACGATCAGCGCCTGGCCGGCTTCCACCCCCAGATTGAAGCCCAGCAGGGTCAGCACCAGGCTGCCGCCGTCCAGGCCCAGATCGGCGAGCACGGCGGCGAAGCCGAGCCCGTGGATCAGACCGAACACCAGAGCCATGACCCAGCGGCGCGGGAAGTACTGCGGCGCCAGATTGCTGGCCGCGCCCAGGCCCACGGTGATGGCGATCGCCGACTCCACCAGCCAGGACGGCAGATTCACCAGCCCCAGGGAGGCCAGCGCCAACGTCAGCGAATGGGTCACGGTGAAGGCGGTGACGATGCCCAGGGTGGTGAGCAGGGCCTCGCGCATGGACTCCTTGGGCCGCCAGGCGCCCTGGCGCCACACCAGCACCGCCGGGAACAGCAGCGTCAGCAGAAACAGAATGTGGTCGTAGCCGATCAGAATATGATGCACGCCCTGCCGGAAGAAGGTGGCCAGCGCGGCCAGGCCGCCGTCGCCGTCGCGGCTCAGGGTTTGCTCGCGGTGCTGGTTGCTGAGCGCCACCGGCTGACCGGGCTGATCCCCGTAGCGTACTTCCACCAGGCCCTGGTGGCTGGCGTCGCGGTCGAACAGCAGCCGGTAGTTCAGTGTCAGCGACAGTGGCGACAGGCCGCAGTCGCCCGTCAGCAGGAACACCGCGTAGGTGCCGTCCACATGGTCGTCCACTTTGAGGCCGTCACTGTCGAGTGTGCAGACCTGCTCGCGGTCGCCATCCCGGGCGGTTACCGTCAGCCGGCTGAGAATATGGTCTTCCAGTTCCGCGCGCCGCGCTTTCAGTTCGCCCCAGGTGACCCGGGCATCGCGGTTCTGATCCACGCCCACGGCGCGCTCCAGGTCGCGCAGCGCGATATCCCACTGTCCGGACAGGGTGCCGCCGTCTTCCACGTTGATGGTCAGGTAACTGTCACTGGGTTTGTGCCCCAGCGCCAGGGTGGGAAGGATCAGTAGCAGTACGGTAATAAGCTTGATCATGACCCGGCCTCCGTACCGTTATCCAGGAACGGTGCCAGACGACTGTCCTGCACACCGTGCTCGGCGATAAAGGTGCGCACCTCATCCGCCGCGCCGGGCTCGCCGGCGGCCCGCGCCGCCGCCAGGTAGATGTGCATGTCGGCGGGTTCTTTCTGGGTGCGCCAGTTCGCCCGCGCCAATGCCAGGGCTTCTGCCGGGTCGTCTTCCACCACCAGGGTGAAGCGCGCCAGTTCGCGCAAATGCGCGTACTCCGCGCTGCGTTGCGCCGCCGCCATCCGGTCGCGGAACTGTTGCGCCCAACGGTCGGCGCGCCGGTCCCCGGCGTCGATGGCGGCGATCGCCAGGCGCAGCAAGGCGCCGTCCTGGTCGACATAGTCTTCCAGCACATCGATGGCCGCGTCGGGGCGCGACTCGGCGAGCAGGAAATCCGCGTAAAGGTGCCGCAGGTAGCGGTCCTCGGGGTCCAGCGCTCGTCCCCGCTGGATGTGCGCGCGGGCGGCGTCCAGGTCGCCCTTCTGCCAGGCCATTTCAGCCAGGCGGGTCTGCATCCACACCGCCACATTGTCGGCCACGTCGCCGGCGCCGTCCGCGTACCGGCTCAACCGGGCGTAGGCGGGCTCGAGCCCGCCGTTGAGCGCCAGAACACTGGCCTGGCAGGTGAGGGCGGCCGCCGTCGGCACCAGGGTGGCGGCACGGCGGCAAGCCTGCAGGCTTTCTTCATACTGCCCCTGGACCTGGGTGATCACCGCCAGCGTCAGCCAGCCTTGGCCGAGGCGTGGATTTTGCGCCAGGGCCTCCCGCAGCTGGTGGCGGGACTGGGTGAAGCGGTGTTCCCCCTGCGCGATGGTGGCGGCCAGCACCAGCACCGAAGGCGGCGCGTCGGACCCCTGCAGCCACGGCGACAGGGTGGCGCTGGCGTAGCCCAGATAACGGGGGTCGCCCTCGCGCCGTGCCGCCTGGATATACAGGCGTGCCAGCTGTTCCGCGCTGTCGCGGTCCCGTGGATCGTCCGCCAGCTTTTCCTGAAGGGCATCGGCCCCGTCGAGAATGCTGGGGGTCGGCAGGCGCTGGAGGACCTGATCGTCGGTCTCGGGGGTATAGGGCGCCGCCACGGCAGGGTTGCCGAAAGCGCCGCCCGCAAAAAGGAACAGCCCCGGCAGCGCGAGCCGCCGGAGCTGTTGCAGGATACCCCGTCCCTTAGTTGTTGCTCGACAGGACGTCGTCATAGGCATCCGGGTCTTCCTGGTTGGTGAAACGGAAGTTTCGATTGTTGATGTTGGCCGGCTCGCCGTTGGGGTCGTCGTCCAGCAGCCCCTTCACGAAGGCCGTGAAGTTGGTGTTGTTGTTGACCACCGGGTCGTTGTCGCTGTCGCCGCCGCAGGCGGCGAGACCGACAATCAGACCCGCCAGTAACGCACCCTGTTTAATCAATCTCATCGGATCGCTCCTGTTTATCGAGCTTCGTTCGGAGAGCCCGGGATCGGATTCGCCAGGTACGGGAACTCGGCCAGATAGGTGTCATCGTTGTCGATTTCACCGCTGATCACCGAGGTGGCGGCGGTGGCGCCGGCGGCCCGTGTGCCGTCGGTGTAGAAGTTGTCACCGTTCTGAGGCGTGGACTGGGTGCCGCAGTTGCCGGCGTCTAACTGGCCACAGAGCTTGCCCATCGCCGCGTTCAACGCGATATCCACCACGTCGTCATAGGGACGGCGACCGTTCGGGAATCCGGCGAGGTCGCCACCGACTACGCCGAGATCGTTCTGATCGGCGGAAACCGTCGGCTCGATGTCAGTATTAAGCCGCAGCATTTCGCTGGGGGTCACGGTGGGCAGCTGGTTCACACCCGGGAAGCCGGTCAGGAAGGCGGTGACCAGATCGTTACGCGGCGTTTCCGGTGGCAGCGCAGCGTCGCCGAACAGAGCATTCAGCAGCACAGGCAGGCTCGGATTCGTAACGTATTGCGCGAATTGGCCATCGTCCTTGGGTTCACTGGCGTTGAAGCGGTCCTTGTCCGGCAGGCCGATCACCACTTCGTTGACCAGCGGTGAGCCGAGACGGGAGACCTGGGTGAAGGCGCCGCCTTCCACGCTGGCCGGTTTGGCGCCGGCGGAACCGGTCACCGCGGAGCCCTGCGGGGCCGGGTTGATGACCCGCGCCTGCGGCACGCTGGCGGTGGTCCAGCCACCGATCACGGCGCTATCACCGGCGGTCAGGCAGCTTTTAGGTACTTCCAGCGCAAGACTGGTGATGTTCTTGTCGCCGATGATGTTGCGTTCGCCGTCACGGGGGCCGACCGGATTGGTATTAACCAGGTCGAAGACTTCGCCCAGATTGACCACGAAGCCTTCCTTGCGCTGACCGACGAACACTCTGCCGTCGTTATCGCAACCGGGAATGGCGATCGGGTAAATCGCGTCGCTGGCGTAGGCGGGGTAATCGGGAATCGACTTGTTGCCGATGTTGTCCATCGGCTTGATGAAGGTTTCAGAGCTGCTGCTCGCATTGGTGATGGCTTGCGACTGGCCGCTGCGGCGGTCGCCGGTAATCAGCTTCACCGTATAGGTCTGCGTGACGTTGAGCGCATTGGTGTCGCCCGCGGAGATCGGGCCGATATTGCTCAGCGGCACCGGGGTGTCGCCATCCGCGCCGGCGGGCACGGCAAGGTTCTTGTATTCGTTGTTGAACTGGAACTGGAATGTCAGATCCTCGATAGCGTCGCCGTCGTTATCGATATGAATTTCATAAACGGCGTTTTCGTCGAGAAGAAAATAGTTCGGACCGCCGTAGGCATCTTGCAGCGGCTGGTAGTTGGCGATGAGGGTTACAAAGTCCGAGCGGGTGGGTTCATAGCTGCGGAACATATAGAAGTCCGTGCCGTCGACCTTCGGACTGCCGGTGATGAACGGGGCTTCACGGTGGCTTGACGCGAGCACCGAGGGCGCGGCCAGAACCAGTGAGGCCACCGCGATGGCGAGTGGTGATTTGGCAAGCAGATGTTGCATTTTTTTCTCCAGTTTTCGGTAGCGATCACGTTGTAATACGAGTTGGGTGATCGTTTGGATGCGGTAAAAAATTAACTTTTTATTGCATCCATTCGGCGGCGGAGCGCGTATCAGAGGGGAGCGGGTAACACTGGAAATTCCACCCTTCCCCGTGAGCGCGGCGTGTAGACAAAGGAGCGGGACGCGCCATGAGTGAAAAGTTTTCGGATATGGTGCAACTAATGGCGCAGACTTCCAGAGGAGACCTGGCTTCGTTCGAAAGGTTGTATAGCGCGACTTCGCCGCGTTTATACGGCCTTTGTCTGCGAATGCTGGGGAATCGGCACGAGGCCGAGGACGTGTTACAGGAAATCTACATAAAAGTCTGGCACCACGCCGGTGAGTACCATCCTGAACGCGGTTCACCGCTCACCTGGATAATTTCCATCGGCCGTTACGCCTGCATGGATGTGCTGCGCCAGCGGCGCGGTCATCAGGATGTGGACGACCTGAAAAATCAGTTACGCAGCGGAGCCATGGAGCCCCAGCAGGCGGCGCTGGCAAGCGCGGACGAAAAAATTCTCGACCGTTGTCTCCGTGAGCTTAGTGATGAGCATCGCGCCAGCATTCAGCTGGCTTACTTTCACGGTCTTACCCATGGGCAGATGGCGCGCACCCTGGGGCGGCCGCTGGGCACAGTGAAAAGCTGGGTCCGTCGCGGTCTGGATTTCATGCGCCGGTGTCTGGAACGATGAAAGCGGATCGGCACGAACGTAATCACGCCCTTGCCGCGGAGTATGTGCTGGGCACCCTGACCGGCGCCGCCCGCCGCCGTTTCGAAACCTGGATGCTGGAGTCGCCACGGGTGCGGCGTCAGGTGTGGTATTGGGAGCGCCGCTTCCAGGCGCTCAACGGCGCCATTCCCGAGCGCCGCCCACCGGCGGTGGTATGGCGCAAAGTGCGTGGCCGCATTGATCGTCCGGGTAGCGGCGCCCGGAACCTGTGGTGGCCGGTGGGGGGCCTGTTGGCCGCCTCCCTGGTGATCGCGGTGATGCTGTTCTGGCCGGCGGCGCCGGCACCGCAACGTTTCGTCGGGGTGATCCAGAACAGCCAGGCGGAACCCCTGTGGGTGCTGGAGGCCCGCAGCGAGGACGGCCGGCGTTACCTGTCCGCGCAGGGCGTGCAGGTGGACGCCCCCGCCGACGGCAAGGCGTTCGAGCTGTGGTTGTTGCCCCGTTCCGGGGCCGCCATCTCCATGGGGCTGTTACCGACCGCCGACGAGGAGCAGGCCGCGGCCTTGACCGAGGAACAACTCCAGGTGCTGCGCCGCTCGCGCACCCTGGCCGTGAGCCTGGAACCGGCGGGCGGTTCACCCACCGGTCAACCCACCGGCCCGGTGTTGTATCAGGTCAGGATGGTCACCCTGTAAGCGCCGCCGCCGGCCGTGGCGGCCGTTGCCGGGTTCGTTCGGGTCAGGACCGGGGTTCATTATGGTCATTGAGCGCGGCGGCGGGCCGGGCGTAGTCTTGGGGTTCTTTCGAATTCAGGCGAGGAACTCATCGTGACCACGGCATACATCGTAGAAGCGGTACGCACCGCCGGCGGCCGCCGCAACGGCCGGCTCAGCCGGGTTCACCCGGCGGATCTGGGCGGTAAAGTGATTGATGCGGTATTGGAGCGCACCGGCGTCGCCCCGGACCGGGTGGACGACGTGATCTACGGCTGCGTCAGCCAGATCGGGCCGCAGACCTTCAATATCGCGCGCACCTCCGTGCTCAGCTCACGGCTGCCGGAGTCGGTGCCGGGCGTGTCCATCGACCGGCAGTGCGGTTCCTCCCAGCAGGCCATCCATTTCGCCGCCCAGGCGGTGATGAGCGGCACCCAGGACCTGGTGATCGCCGGTGGCGTGGAATCCATGAGCCAGGTGCCGATCGGTTCGCCGGTCACCGTGGCCAAGGAGCTGGGCAATCCGTTCACCGGCGAGATCAGTCGCCGCTACCCGGGCGAGAACTTCAGCCAGTTCGTGGGCGCCGAGCGCATGGCCAAGAAGTACGGCGTCAGCAAAGACGACCTGGACCAGTTCGCCTACGACTCCCACCGCCGCGCCGCCGCCGCTACCGAAGCGGGCCGTTTCAAGCAGGAAATCCTGCCGGTGAACGTGAACCTGGATGACGGCGGAGAGACCCTGCACGATGTGGACGAAGGCATCCGCTGGGACGCCGACCTGGACTCCATCCGCGGCCTGCAGCCGCTGGCGGAGAACGGCATCATCAGCGCCGCCAACGCCAGCCAGATCACCGACGGCGCCTCGGCGGTGCTGGTGGCCAGCGAGCAGGCGGTGAAGGAGTTCGGTCTCAAGCCACTGGCGCGCATCCATGCGATGGCGGTGGTCGGCTCCGACCCCACCATGGTGCTGGAAGGCCCGATCCCGGCCACCGAAAAGGTGCTCAAGCGGGCCGGCATGACCCTGGCGGACATTGATCTGTATGAGGTCAACGAAGCGTTCGGCTCCGTGCCGCTGGCATGGATGAATGCCCTCGGCGCCGACTACGACAAGCTTAACGTCAACGGCGGCGCCCAGGCGCTGGGTCACCCGCTGGGCGCCACCGGCGCCAAGCTGATGGGCACGCTGGTGTACGAACTCAAGCGACGCGGTGGCCGCTACGGTCTGCTGGCGATCTGCGAGGGCCTGGGCACCGCCAACGCCACCATTATCGAAGTGCTCTGAAGCACAGGGTTGAACGGCCCTTTACCGGGCCGTGCGGGCCAAAAGAAGCCCGGCGCTTGTGGTTGGCGCCGGGCTTTTCTATGTTGAGCGGATAATCCGAAAATCCCCGACACAGGTGACAGGCATGGCCACAGGCACGGTGCGCAGTAACGGCGTCGATCTCTTCTACGAAACCCGTGGGCCCGAGGACGGCGAACCGCTGGTCTTTATCATGGGGCTCTCCGCGCAACTGGTGTTCTGGCCGGAAGGTTTGCTCGACGCCATGGCCAACCGGGGCTATCGGGTAATCGCCTTTGATAACCGTGACGCCGGCAAATCCACCACCATCCGTGAGCCGTTCAAGTACGGCCCGATGACGGCGATGCTGCGCTATATGGTCGGCCTTAAGGTCCACGCCCCCTACACCCTGGACGACCTGGTCGCCGACACCATGGGGTTGCTGGACGCCCTGGGCATTGAGCGCGCCCATCTGGTGGGCGCCTCCATGGGCGGCATGGTCGCGCAACTGGCCGCCGCCACCCATCCGGAGCGGGTGCTCAGCGTCACCTCGATCATGTCCAGCACCAACAGCCCCTTCCTGCCGCCGCCGAAACCGGCGGCGCTGAAAACCCTGGTGGCGCCCAGGGTGAAAATTGAAACCGTGGAAGACTATGTGGCGTTCGGCCTGGGGATGATGGCCAAGCTGGGCGGCTCCCTGGACCAGGGCCGCGAAGAACTCACCGAGATGTTCCAGCGCAGCTGGGAGCGGGGCCTGAACCCGCGCGGTATCCGCAACCAGTTCATGGCGATCATGGCCACCGGCAACCTCAGCAAGCGCCTGAAAAAAGTGCGCTGCCCCGCCCAGGTGATTCACGGCGGCAGCGACCCGCTGATCCGGCCCGCCGGCGGCCGCGCCTCGGCCCGCGCCATGCCCGGCGCCCGGCTCGCCATCATCGACGGCATGGGCCACGACTTCCCGCCGTCGGTGCAACCGCGCCTGATCGAACTGGTCGCGCAAAACTGCGCCCGCGCCGGCAGCGCCTCAAAAGCCGCCGCTTAGCCCTGGTAGGAGCGGGCTGTGGGAGCGGGCCCCGCCCGCGAAAGGGAGCGAAGCTCCCGGCAGGATCCCAGAGACGCTGTCAGGCCCGGTCGCCGGGAAAGGTCAGCACCTCGTCGATGCGATTGCTGTTTCGTTGGGCCATCAACAGCCGCTCCACACCCATGGCCACGCCGCTGCAGGCGGGCAAACCATGGTGCATGGCGTCGAGGAGGTAAGGGTCGGCGTCCATAACATTCAGGCCGTACTCCCCTCGCAGCCGGCTATCCCGCTCAAACCTTCGGCGCTGCTCGTCGGCGTCGGTCAGTTCCTGGTAGCCGTTGGCCAGCTCCAGGCCCCGGTAATAAATCTCGAACCGTAAGGCCACTTCGGTGCCGTCGGTGTCCGTGCGGGTTTGGGCCAGGGCGGCGGCCCAGCTTGGGAAGTCGGTGACTACCGAGAGCTGTTCGGCGGGCAGGGCGGCTTCCACCGTGGTGGCCATCAGGTAATCCACCGCGGCGGCTTTATCCAGGTCTTCGGGAGCGCCGTGTTGTTCGGCGCGCTGAATCAGGTCGCTGTCCGAAGTGGTCAGCGGGTCCAGCCCAGTGATGTCGGCGAACAGGTCGCGGAACCGATAAGTCCGCGACGGCGCGCCGGGGAACAGTTCGCCGAACAGGGTCAGGCACTCGTTGATCAGAGCGCTCAGATCAAAACCCGGCCGGTACCACTCCAGCATGGTGAACTCGGGGTTGTGCCGGGCGCCGGCTTCGCCGTCCCGGTAGGCTTTGCAGATCTGATAGATCGGCCCGCTGCCGGCGGCCAGCAGCCGCTTCATGTGGTACTCCGGCGAGCTCTGCAGATAGCCGTGGCCGGGCACCGGAATGCACTGAATATGGGGGTCGCTGACCCCGTGGCGCGCCAGTTGCGGGGTGTCCACTTCCAGCACGCCCCGGGCGGCAAAAAAAGCGCGCACCCTGCTCAGCAGCCCGGCGCGCGCTTTGATGGCCTCCAGGGAGGCGGTGGGCCGCCAGTCGGTCACCACTAGTTTTTGATACGGCCCGCGTACTCGCCGGTGCGGGTGTCCACCTTGGCGATTTCCCCTTCCTGCACGAACAGGGGCACGCGGATCACCGCGCCGGTGCTCAGGGTGGCCGGCTTGCCGCCGGTGCCGGCGGTGTCGCCCTTCAGGCCGGGATCGGTCTCGACGATCTCCAGCTCCACGAAGTTGGGCGGGTTCACGTTGAGAGGTTCGCCGTTGTAAAGGGTCACCTCGCACATGTCCTCTTCCTTGAGCCACTGCTTGGCGTCGCCCACCGCGGCTTCGTCCGCCTGCTTCTGCTCGAAGGTCTCGGTGTCCATGAAGTGCCAGAATTCGCCGTCGCTGAAGATGTACTGCATCTGCACATCCAGTACGTCGGCGCCTTCCAGGCTGTCGCCGGATTTAAAGGTGCGTTCCCACACCTTGCCGGTCTTCAGGTTGCGCAGCTTTACGCGGCTGAAGGCCTGGCCCTTGCCGGGCTTTACGAACTCGTTCTCGATGATGGCGCAGGGGTCGCCGTCGAGCATAACCTTCAAGCCGGACTTGAATTCACTGGTAGAATAGCTGGCCATAGATATCTATCCACTGTGTCGGGGAATTACCGGATGGCATTTAAGAAGCTGGCCATGATAACGCAGGAAGCGGACGGTTGGCAGGTACCCGACTGGCGCCGTCTGCAGGCCGACCTGGTCACCGGGGTGGGGGAGCTGTGCGAGCGGCTGTCGCTGCGCCCCGACCAGATCCCCGGCGGCGCCGACGACGACAGCGCCTTCCCGTTGCGGGTGCCGCGCCGTTACCTGGATCTGATCGAACCGGGCAACCCTGACGACCCGCTGCTGCTGCAGATCCTCGCCACCGGCCGCGAGCGCGAGGCGGTGCCCGGCTATAACGCCGACCCGCTGGATGAATCCCGCCACACCCCGGTGCCCGGCCTGCTGCACAAATATCATGGCCGCGCGCTGCTGGTGGTCACCGGCGCCTGCGCGGTGCATTGCCGCTACTGCTTTCGCCGCCACTTCCCGTACCAGGAGCATCTGTCCGGCGGCCGTTGGCAACAGGCACTGGACTGGCTGGCGCGGCGCACCGACATCAACGAGGTGATCCTCAGCGGCGGTGATCCGCTGACGCTGAGCAACCGGCGCCTGGGCGAGCTGCTGGAGGCCCTGGCGGCGCTGCCGCATCTGCGCCGTCTGCGGATCCACAGCCGCACCCCGGTGGTGATTCCCGAGCGCCTGGATGAGGGGTTGGCGGCGTTGCTGGCGTCGCCACGCTGGCGCGCCACCCTGGTGCTGCACGCCAACCACCCCCGCGAGATCAGTCCGGCGCTGGCGGAGCGCTGCCGCGCCCTGGGCCGCGGCGGCGTCACCCTGCTCAATCAGTCGGTGCTGCTGGCCGGGGTCAACGACGACGCCGAGGCCCTGGCGTCCCTGTCCGACGCCCTGTTCGAGGCCGGCGTGCTGCCCTATTACCTGCACCAGTTGGACGCGGTGGCGGGGGCCGCCCATTTCGCGGTGCCGGACGCGCGCGCCCGAGAGCTGCACGCCGCCCTGCGGGACCGGCTGCCGGGGTTCCTGGTGCCCAGGCTGGCGCGCGAAGAACCGGGAGCGGGTTCAAAAACGGTATTGGCTGGATAATGTACAATTACCGGGTGTTCAAGTTATATTTGTGATGATCATCACAACAATAATTTGAATATAGCCTTCGCCGGGCGGCGGAGGCCAAGCCTGTGAGGAACAAGCCATGGAAGAGGCCCGCCAAACGGAGTCGGCGTGGGAAGTGCGTCTGGGGGTTCCGGAACCGGAATTGGACAAACTGTCGCTGGCCAGTGCCCGGCCGCGCCGGCTGCGCGCCTGGCTGGATGCGCTGCCGATCGGCGACCCGCACCGCGGAGCGCCGCCGTTACTGACGTTGCTGGACGAACTGCCCCGTTTGCGCGTTGACGGCCGCCGCCGGCTGGCCCTGCTGGAGGAGATCCGGCCCCGCCTCCGGCAACTGGCCTACACCCTGGAAAGCCGCTACCTGAATCTGCCCTTGATGCCGCCGGAGCGTGCGCTGCAGGCCGCCGCGTTATCGCACCGCTTGTTCCAGGGGCTGGCCATCGGCTACCAGAGCGTGGCCGCGCCGCTGTTGCGCGGCAAGCTCAACCGGCCCGAACGTCAAGCCGCCGCCACCGCCCTGCAGCGCGCTATGGACGCCCGCGCCCAGGATCTGTTTCTGCACATGCTGCTCTACAAGGAGCCGCCGGCGGGCACCTGGCAGGTCCTGCACAACCTCTATGCCGAAGCCGAGCGCCACGCCCTGGAGGCGCTCACCGTGTCGGACCCGGAGTTGCCCGGCGAGGAAGGCGCGGTGTTGATCGCTTACGGCCGTTTGCTGCTCACCGCCAGCGCCCAGCCCAATCAGCTTCGCCAGCCGGCGTTGATGGCACTGTACCGGGCCGCCGCCCACTGGGCCCGCTGGATGCCGTTGCTGGCGGACGCCGCCGACGCCCCCTTCCATGTGGATCTGCAAAGCGACGCCGGCCCCCAGGCCCTGTCCGCCACGGCGGGCGACGGCCAGGCGCTGCGTTACTTCGACACCCGGCCGCTGGCCGCCGCGCTGGCCGAAGGCGGCCCCGGCCACCGCAGCCGGCCGTTGTCGGACATCCTCTCCCATCATTTGCGCTGGGCCTGGCTGGGCCCGCGCGAGCGGCGCGGGCCGCGCCGCCCGGTGGACGGTGAAATGCTGCTCTGTCTGGGGCTGGACGCGGTGCACAGGCGCCTGGACCAGGGCGAGGGCGATGAGCCCCTGCACCGGGTGCGGCGGGTGGATCACGGCGACGGCGGTTACTGTCTGGAGTGGCGTGGCGGTACCCCCAACACCCTGCGCGCCGGCGGCCTGCTGGCCCTGTCGCCGATGGAGCAGCCGCAATGGCGGGTCGGTGAAATACGCTGGGTGGCCTGGCTCGGCGACGCGGTGCGGCTGGGCGTGGCGTTGTTGCCCGAGACCCTGCGGCCGGTGCGTGTCAGCGCCGGCGACCCCAATGCCTGGCCGGCGCCGGCGTTGCTGGTGCCGTCCCCGGAAGGTGACGATCCGGAGACCCTGGTGGTGCCCACCACCGGCTACCGCAGCGGTACCCGCCTGACACTGTGGGACGGCCCGCCCCGGGACACCCGGCTCGGCGTGCGCCTGGCCGGCTCCCCGGATATCGCCCAGTACACCCTGCGCCCGGCGGTCTGAGCGCCGGCGCTCCGCAAGGACAATGCCGCGCGGCGGTAAGGTCTTTGGCGAACGCAGTCCCGTCAGGCACAATAGATGCTCTACGAATAACGGATGAGCACTGGCGCCGATGAATTACGCCCTCGATACCCTCCGCTTGCTGATCGCGCACGATTCCCAGGACGAAGCTGAACAGCTTATGAACACCCTCCGTAACGCCGGCCGCGCCACCCGCGCGCAGCTGGCCCTGGGCGAGGACGATCTGGTGAGGGCACTGAAGGGCGGCGCCTGGGAGCTGATGCTGTGCCGGCCCACGTTCGGTGACGGCTCCTTCGAAAGCGCCATGGGCCACCTCAACCGGCTCGGCAAGGCGCTGCCGGTGATTCTGCTCAGCGACGACTACAACGCCGAGATTGTGCGCAACGCCTACAAGGCCGGCGCCCGCGCGGTGGCGCCCAAGGACGACCGCGAGATGCTGATGCAGTGCGTCGACCGGCTGATGGAATTCCTGCGCCTGCGCAAGGAGCTGCAACACTCCGAGATCAGTCGCCACGAAGCGGAAAAGCGGCTCAGCCAGCTGATGGATCAGAGCCGCGACGCCATCGCCTATGTGCTCGACGGCATGCACATCCACGCCAATGACAACTACGCCCGCATGTTCGGTTACGACAGCGCCGAGGAACTGGCCGGCGTGCCGATCATGGACATGGTCTCCGCCAGCGACCACGACCGCCTCAAGAAGCTGCTGCGCAGCCGCGCCGAGAACGCCAGCCAGACCAACGAGCTGGAATGCCGTGGTGTGCATACCGACGACAGCGAATTCGACGCCACCTTCGTGTTCTCGCCCAGCACCTACGACGGCGAGGCCTGCACCCAGATCGTGATCCGCGCCGCCAGCCTGGACGAGAACGCCCTGCAGGAGCGCCTGCACGAGATCAGCCAGACCGATCAGGTCACCGGCCTCTACAGCCGCACCTGGTTCATGGAGCAGCTGGATCAGGCCGTGGCCGAAGCGGCTCGCCAGGGGCAGCTGGCGGCGGTGCTGTATCTGCGCCTGGACGGCTTCGAACAGCACCAGTCCAGCCTGGGCATGGAAGGCGCCGACGATGTGCTGCGGGCGGTGGCGGACTGGCTGCGCGAGCACAGCGCCGGCGGCAAGCTGGCGCGGGTGGACGGCGAGGATTTCGCCCTGCTCAAGCCGGTCAACGACCTGGACGAAGCCGGGCAGCTGGCGGAAGAGTTGCGCGCCGGCATCGAGACGCTGATGCCGGAAGTGGCCAGCCGCACCGCCCACGTCACCGCCAGCCTGGGGCTGGCGTTCGCCCGCGAGGACGCGCGCAGCAGCCAGGACATTCTCACCAAGGCGCTGAAATGCTGTAACCAGGCGCAGCGCGAAAACAACGAGCAGGGCAACGCCATCAAGATCCATGACCCCATGGACGATGTGGCCGCCGGCTCCTCCGAAGCGATCGCGCTGAGCATCCGCCAGGCGCTGGAGAAAGGCAGCTTCCGCCTCAAATACCAGCCGCTGATGAGCCTGGAAGACGAAAACGAGCATGTCTTCGAAGTGTTCGTGCACATGCCGCAGAAGCAGGGCGACGACCTGGCCGCCGCCGACTTCATGCCCACCGCCGCCGAGCAGGGCCTGGCCGGCAAGGTGGACCGCTGGGTGGTGCTCAACGCCATGCGCGCGGCGGCCGCCCACGAACAGAAAATCACCTTGCTGGTGAATCTGAGCGGTTACTCCCTGGGCGAGCCGGGCCTGGCGGAATGGCTCACCAAGGCGATGCGCGCCGCCAAGTTGTCCGGCGAGCAGGTGATCTTTCAGTTCAGCGAAGGCGACGCGGTCAATTACCTCAAGCAGGCGGCGGCGTTCGCCGACGCGGTGCGCAAACAGGGCTGCGGCCTGTCGATCAGCCGTTTCGGCGGCGGCCTGGACCCGTTCAAACTGTTCGAGCACATTCCCGCCACCATGGTGAAATTCGAAGGCTCCTTCACCCAGGAACTGAGCAAAGCGGAAAGCCGGGAACGGTTCGCGGAAATCATTCAGCAGGCCCGCGACAGCGGCCGCCGCACCCTGGTCGGCTTCGTCGAATCCGCCGCCCAGATGCAGACCCTGTGGAGCCTCGGCGGCGTCGACTACCTGCAGGGCTACTATCTGCAGGCGCCGATGGACCGCCTCGAGACGGCGGAATCAGTTGACAGTTGATAGTGGACAGTTGACAGCAAACCCAGAAGCGCGGCTTGAGCCGCGCTTTTTGTTTTAGCTATCAACTATCAATTGCCAACTATCAACTATTTAAGTAGTTCCTGTTGGTCTTTGTCGCGGACGCCGATCAGGTAAAGAATGCCGTCCAGGCCCAATGTCGAGATGGAGTGGGCGGCGTTTTCCTTCACCAGTGGCTTGGCGCGGAAGGCGATGCCCAGGCCGGCGGCGCCCAGCATGGGCAGGTCGTTGGCGCCGTCGCCCACGGCGATCACCTGCTCCAGGTTGATGCCTTCGCGGGCCGCGATCTCCCGCAACAGTTCCGCCTTGCGCTCGCCGTTGACGATCGGCTCCGCCACCTCGCCGGTGACCTTGCCGTCGACGATTTCCAGGGTGTTGGCGTAGACGTAGTCGATGCCCAGCAGTTTCTGCAGCCAGTCACCGAACCAGGTGAAGCCGCCGGACAGAATCGCGGTGCGGTAGCCCAGCGCTTTCAGGGTGGGGATCAGCCGGTCGGCGCCTTCGGTGAGCTGAATGCGCTCGCGCACCCGTTCCAGGGCGCTTTCGTCCAGCCCTTTAAGCAGCGCCACCCGGGCGCGGAAGCTTTCGTTGAAATCCAGCTCGCCGAGCATCGCCCGGTCGGTGATCGCCGCCACCTGCTCGCCGACGCCGGCTTCGGCGGCCAGCTCGTCGATCACCTCCGAGCGGATCAGCGTGGAATCCATATCGAACACCACCAGGCGGCGGTTGCGCCGGAAAGCGCTGTCGCGCTGGAAGGCGATGTCCAGGTTGCGTTCGTTGGCGATCGCCAGGAAGGCGGCGCGCATGGCGCCAGGATCACGGGGTTCGCCGCGTACCGAGATTTCCACGCAGGCGCGGCCGTCCGGGTCGCTGTCCTCGCCTTCCAGGTGCACCCGGCCGGAAAGCCGCGCGATGCTGTCGATGTTGAGGTCGTTATCCGCCACCACGGTGGTCACGTCGCCGAGCTGCTCGGCGGTGATCTTGCGCGCCAGCAGGGTAATGATGTGGCGGTCCTTGCCCTGGCCGGACACCCACTGCTCGTAGCGGTCCTCGTCGATGGGCCGGAAGCGCACCGAGATATTGCGCTTGTGTGCCTCGAACAGCAGGTCCTTGAGCATCGAGGACGCTTCCGCCGCCGGCGGCACTTCCACCAGGATGCCCAGCGACAGGGTGTCGTGGATCACCGCCTGGCCGATATCCAGAATATTCAGGTGGTAGCGGGCCAGAATGCGGGTAAAGGCCGCGGTGAGGCCGGGCCGGTCGTTGCCGGACACCTGGATGAGAATAATCTCGCGCACGCTGGGGGATTCCTCGGGCTGGTCGGTACGTTGCGGAACAGCCGCTAAGATTATCAGAAAACCGTGCCGGGTTGGCGTGCGTGCGCCAGAGCCAAGCGTAGCGCCGCCGGCACGGGTTATACTCCCGGCCGTCGCGTTCACAGGCAAGGAAGGCACTGCATGTCGGTGTGGGAAAAATGGCGGCCCTGGCTGCAACGGGAAAAACAACTGCTGCTGGAACTGGCGCTGATGCTGCTGGTGGCGCTGGTGGTGGGGGTCTATTTTCTGGAGCACTTCTCCGCCCGCCTGCAGGCGGAGCAGCGGGTGCAATTGAAGGCCCTGGCGCAACAGACCGCGCTGCGCTCCGCCGAGTCGCTGGCCGGTGACGACCTGATCGGGCTGAACGTGATCGCCCGCGAAACCCGCGCCCTGGAGCCGGTCGGCGGCGTGCAGTTTCTGGACGTGGCCCGTGAGCCGGTCACCGGCAAGAGCGACGACAGCCTGCCGGTGAAAGTGGAGGTGCCGGTGGCCCTGCCGGACGGCGAGCTGGCCGGCTCGGTGGTGCTGGCCGCCGCCCACGACACCGCGCCGCGTCAGCGCCTGGAAACCGGCTATGTGCTGGTGGTGCTGGGCCTGCTGGCCCTGCGCGCCGCGGCCGAAGTGATCCGCCGCCGGCTGTGGC
>FUFK010050579.1_pt1 | contig 37828 bp, 56 predicted proteins | sample 1021851 | NCBI WGS metagenome assembly FUFK01 (sample SAMEA51879418, study PRJEB19060) | metagenome
TTGCAGGAACACCTGCTGTCTTTCGTTCAGGTGGCGGAGGAAACGGTCACAACGATAATAGTGCTCAACCTCAATGTGCTACTTCTGGAAAAGTTTCAAACGCAACGTCAGGTGCAGCCAATACAGGTAGTGGCGGAGGAGCAGCAAATCCATCATCACCACCATATGGACCACCTAATAAAGGCGGACCAGGTTCAGGTGGATCTGGAATCGTAATTTTAAGGTACAGGATTAAATAATGGCACACTTTGCAAAAATTTCAGAATCAAATGATGTATTGAGTGTAGTAGTTTTAGACAATGAAAATTGTCAAGATGAAAACGGAGTAGAAAACGAATCTATAGGTCAACAATTTTTAGAAAGTAAATTAAGCTGGCCTGCAAATTTATGGATTCAAACTTCTTATAATACCTCTGCAAATCAACATAAATTAGGTGGAACTCCTTTAAGAGGAAATTGGGCACAGCCTGGTTATACATGGGATTCAACTAATGAAATATTTTGGCCTGAAAAACCTTTCGGATCTTGGGTAAAAGACATTGCAACTGCTTCTTGGAAATCTCCTATTGGAGATGCTCCAGCTTTAACTGAAGAACAACAAAATGATACAGTAAATGTACATTGGTATGATTGGAACGAAGGTACTCAATCATGGGACTATAATACACAAGTTCAAAAAACAGAAACCACTCCTGAGTAATTGACTATCTTTTAAAATTGTAGTATATCCGTTTTATGGAAAAGAAAGTATTGAGTGAAATAGCTTTGTATACAGGTGATGTTAAAATGCCTACAGGCTTTGAAATTGATAAAAGATTTTTAGCTTTAAAATCTTTAGAAGCAGGTATTTACGATAAAGAATTTATACACAGTAAAGAATGGGAAAAATTAAATAATTATATTCGTGAATTTATAGATCTTAAATTTAAAATAGGTTTAGTAAATAAATCTTCTTGGGGTAATGTATATGCGCCTAGTGAAACATCTATTCCTCTTTTAAATATTGATCCTGTAGATTTAAGAAACTCTCCTGATTTTACTTTATTATATGGTGTTCGAGTAGAAGATTGCATGGTCCGTATTCATTATACAGATAATCGTAGAGCTGGTAGAAGTTGGGATATACCTTTGACTAATAATAAATTTATTATGTTTCCCTCAACTCAAATGTATTACATAACTAACAATCAAAAAAATTCTTTAAACTTTATACAAACTATTACTTATGAATTTGTCTAATTACTATTGGTATTTTAAAAGTGCTCTTCGTCCTAAATTTTGTGATGAAGTAATTAAATATGCTTTAAGTAAAAGAGAAAAGTTTGCTTTAACAGGAGGCGTAGGTAGACAAAGAGATTTAAATGACAAACCTTTATCCCGAAAAGAAGAAGAAGGAGTTAAACAAAAAAGAAATTCTAGTATTGTGTGGTTAGATGAAGGTTGGATATACAAAGAAATTCAACCTTATGTTCATGAAGCTAATGAAAGAGCAGGTTGGAATTTTAATTGGGAAAGAACTGAAAATGTACAATTTACAAAATATAAATTAAATCAATATTATGATTGGCATTGTGATAGTTGGGATAAACCTTACAAAAATGGAATGATAAGAAAATTATCTATGACGTGTCAACTAACAGATGGTAGTGAGTATGAAGGAGGAGAACTAGAATTTGATTTTAGAAATTATGATCCACATATGAGAGATGAAAGTCAACATCTAAACAGAGCAAAAGAAATATTACCAAAAGGTTCTATTATTGTGTTTCCTTCGCACGTGTGGCATAGAGTAAAACCTGTTAGGAAAGGAGTAAGGTATTCATTAGTTGCTTGGCATAATGGATATCCCTTTAAATAATGTTATATAATTATTTTCAATCTCCAATCTGGTCTGAAACAAAACCTGAATTTATAAAGTCTTTAACTAAAGCAACAGATAAATATATTAAAGAAGCTAGAAAAAATAATAAAAAAGTAATTAAAGAAACAAATGATTTTGGTTTCTCACATCACTCAGGTCCTTTGTTTAACGATAATGATTTTTTAGATTTTAGAAATTATGTTTCTCAAAAATCTTGGCAGTTTTTAGAAAANCAAGGTTTTGATTTAAGCGGACATAAAATGTTTTACAGTGAAATGTGGGTCCAAGAATTTGCTAAAAACGGTGGAGGTCATCATTCTGTTCACGTTCATTGGAATCAACATGTATCAGGTTTTTATTTTTTAAAATGTAGTGATAAAACTTCTTATCCTTTATTTCATGATCCTAGACCTGGAGCTATGATGACTAAACTACCAGAAAAAAATGCTAGTGTAATTTCACCTAGTACTACTCAAATACATTTTAAACCTGTGCCAGGAAGCTTAATACTTTTTCCTGGATATATGCCCCACGAATTTACTGTAGATCATGGAAAAGCTCCGTTTAGATTTATCCATGTCAATCTGCAAGCAGTTCCTAGGGGTATTAAAACGTGATTAAAATAAAAAAGAATTTTTTAACTACCGAAGAATATAATAAACTTAATCAAACTTTTTTAAGTCAAACTTTTCCTTGGAATTTTATTAACTCTAAAACTCATTCTAGCATTACTGGTTTAGGAGAATTTCAACTTGTGCATTTATTTTACGATTGCGGAATCGCTTCAGAATATTTTAATTTAATTCAACCCTTTATAGATAAACTTAAACCTAAATCATTATATAAAGTTAAGGCTAATTTAAATGTTTACAATTCTGTTTTAAAAGAGTATGATTCTCACGTTGATATTTTAAATTTTAAAGGCACCACTGGTGTTTACTATTTAAATACTAACGATGGCTATACAAAGATAGGAAAGAAAAAAATTATGTCAGAATCAAATAAAATAGTTCTTTTTAACGCTACTCAAAAGCATGCTGGAACTAATTGTACAAACTCCAATTATAGAATTGTTTTAAATTTTAATTATGTCTAAAAATTTTATATTTGCAAATTCTATGCCACGAGCAGGTCAGACAGTAGTATCTACTGTTGTTAACACTAATAAAAACATTCAAGCTTCTGCTAACTCAATCGTACCTGATATTTTGTGGAGATTAGATGCTTCAAAAAAAGGTTCTTTGTTTGACAATTTTCCCGACCATAAATCTTTTGATAACGTAGCAGGAGAAGTATTTGATCTCTATTATAAGGATTGGAAATGTAATACAATAATAGATCATGGGCCTTGGGGTACTCCTTTTAATTTACAAATATTAAAATGTTATTTTGAACGTCCTAAATTTTTTATTTTACAAAGACCTTTATTAGAATGTATTGCATCTTTTGTGAAAGTAAAACTAGATAATCACACACTAACTAAAGACTCTATAGAAGGATATGTAGAAAATGAATTAATGAGTATGAATGGTTTATTTAATAAATGGATTATAGGCATTGATACTATTATTAGAACTAAACAAGATTATTTAATGTTATCTTATGAAGATTTAGTTAAATCTCCTAAAACTTTTTTTAAAGAATTAAGTAAGTTTGCAGGAGAAGAAATAAAAATCCCAGATAAAATTACGCAGTTTACAGTTCAAAATATTAAATACGACGATGAAATTATTAATATGAAAAATTTACATAAAATAAGACCCGGTAAAATTAAACAACAAAAGTATAATATAAAAAATTATTTAACACCTAACTTAATTAAACGATATAAAAATTTTAAATATGGCGGTTGATTTTAAAAAACATAAATACACAGTAATTAAACAAGCTATAGATAAAGACTTAGCTATGTTTATTTACAATTATTTTTTGATGAAAAAACAAGTTTATTTAACTTTTAAAAAACATCAATACATGTCTCCTTTTGAAGATTGTTTTGGAACTACTAACGATCCTCAAATACCAAATACTTATTCTCATTATTCAGATATTGTAATGGAAACTTTAATGTTAAAACTACAGCCAGTTATGGAAAAAGTTACTGGTTTAAAATTAAACCCATCATATTCTTATGCTAGAATTTATAAAAAAGGAGATACTTTATACAGGCACACAGATAGATTTAGTTGTGAAATATCTACAACTCTTAGATTAGGAGGAGATGCGTGGCCTATATTTTTAGATCCCACAGGAGAAAAAGGTATTGCCTCTGGTCATGACCAAACAATTAAATTAAAGAAAAATGCTAACAAAGGTGTAAAGGTAGATTTAGATGTAGGAGATATGTTAGTTTACAGAGGATGTGACTTAGAACATTGGAGAGAACCTTTTAAGAAAAAAGAAGCTGGTCAAGTATTTTTACATTACAACAATAAAAATACTCCTTACGCTGAACAAAATATATTTGATGCTAGACCTCATTTAGGATTACCCCATTGGTTTAAAGGTAGAAAATAAAATGTTATTTCCTTCAATGTGTATAGATGAATTTTTTAAAAATCCTGATGACATTGTTAAATACGCAAATACTTTGACCTATCGCCCAGCGGAGTCTGGAAGATGGCCTGGAGTTAGAAGTGAACCTTTACATAGAATAAATTCAGATTTACATCGAACTATTGGAAGAAAACTTTTAGCTTTAATATGGCCTAATAATGTAGACGAAATTAGATATAATGACGGAGAATTATATTTTCAAAAAGTATCTAATGACTTTGTAAATGAAGGATGGATTCACTCAGATGATGCAGATTTAACTCTTATCATTTATCTGTCTCATCATAAAAATTGTGGAACTTCAATATATGAATTAAATAGAGAAAGCATTGATTATGCTGTTGCAGATAAAAGAATAGAAATATTTAAAACTAAAAATTTTAAAAAAGAAAAAATGTTAGTTCAAAAAAATAATGAAAGATATAATGAAACAATATCTTTTAAATCTCAATATAACAGAGCTATATGTTTTGATGCTTTTCACCATCATGGTGCCCGTGCTTATAAAGAAGAAAACGTACAAGAAGATAGATTAACATTAGTAGGGTTTTATAGAGGCTTTAGTTCTACTAAATTTGGTGGAGTGGAAGCTGTAAGAATATGAGTGAACACAGTGTTTTTCCTATTTTAATAATAAAAGATAATATTTTAACTAACAAAGAATGTAAATATGTTGCTTCTGTCTTAAAAGATTATTCTCATATTTTAAAAGAGCATGAGTGTTTTAAAGGTAAAAGTTTATCTGGTCATGATTATAATATAAATTTATTAAAAGAGCCCAAGCTTCAACATTTACAAGGCCCTATTAGAAAACGTGCCCAACAATTTGCTGAAAAAGCAGGATTGAAATTTAGAAATGAGATCGCAGTTTCTTGGTTTAATATCCAAAAACCAGGGAGTGTGCTACAAGAACATGCTCATCCTAATGCTATTTTAGCAGGAGTTTTATATATTGAAGTAGATGATAAAAGTTCTCCTATTTATTTTCACAACCCCAATCCTTATATTAATTGGATGCTGAGAACAGATCGACAAAATAAACATTATGGAGATTATGTTTCTTTTCAGCCTAAAGCAGGTGATTTAATATTGTTTAATGGTTGGTTAAATCATGGATCTAACTTAACTGCCAATAAATCCTCTAAAAGAACCGTGTTGAGTTTCAATATAGTTTAATATACAATACTTTAATTATGCTAAAAAAAGTCAAATTTGCAGCAGGTTTCAATAAACAAAGTGTACCTTCCGCCCTTCCTGGTCAATGGGTAGATGGAGATTTTGTTAGATTTAGATATACAGCTCCAGAAAAGATAGGGGGTTGGGAACAACTAACCGTGGCTCAAGAAACTTTACCAGGGGCAGCTAGAGCTCAACTAGCTTTTACAAGTCTTAAAGGAGAAAAATATACAGCCATAGGAACATCTCAAGGTTTATTTTTATATTACGGTGAAGCATTTTACGATATCACACCTTTAGACACAGCAATTACAGGAGCTACATTTGATACTTTTTCTAGTCAAAATAATGTGACTGTAAATAAAGTAGGTCATGGATTAGAAGTTGGAAGATATGTAACTTTTACATCAGTTACTCCTCCTACCGGATATGTAGCAACAGATTTTACTACAGGTTCTTTTGAAATATTAACTGTGCCAGATGCAGATACTTTTACTATTCAAATGAGAGTTAACGCTGGGAGTGCAGCTTCGGCTTCAGGGTCAGCTAGCATAAACCCTTATGTAATAGTTGGTCCTACTATTCAAACTACAGGATATGGATGGGGAACTTATTTATGGAGTGATTCTACATGGGGAACAGAAAGAGCTACGAGTAATGTAACTTTAGATCCAGGTAATTGGTCATTAGACAATTTTGGAGAAGTTTTAGTTGCAACTATTTTTAATGGTAAAACTTTTACTTGGGACGCGGGTGCCACTAACCCACGAACTGTTAGAGCATCAACAACCACATCTGGTTTTTCTACATCCGCAAACCCGACTGCTAGTAGATTTACTCTTGTCTCTGATAGAGACAGACACTTATTTCATTTTGGAACTGAAACAAACATCGGTGCTCCATCATCACAAGATCCAATGTTTGTACGATTTTCAAATCAAGAAGATCTTAATACTTATTTGCCTAAAGCTACCAANACAGCTGGAACTTTTAGATTAGANACNGGCAATAAAATTACAGCNGCATTACAAGGTAAAGATTATATTTTTGTACTAACCGATTCAGCAGCNTACGTTATTCAATTTGTGGGNCCTCCGTTTACTTTTTCAGTAAGACANGTAGGAACTCATTGTGGATGTATTGCTCAACACGCNGCTAGTTATGTCAATGGTGCTGTTTATTGGATGTCTAGTGAAGGCGGCTTTTTTATGTATGACGGTACTGTTAAAGCNTTACCNTGTTTAGTNGANGACTTTGTNTTTACTACGCGTAATGGAGATTTAGGAATTAATTATGATGCAGCTGATGTAGTTTATTCTTCTCCTAATACTTTATACACAGAAGTAAATTGGTTTTATCCAAAAGCAGGGTCGGAACAAATCGACAGATGCGTAACTTATAATTATCAAGAAAATTGTTGGACTACTAGTTCATTAGATAGGACTACTTATCAAGACCAAGGGGTATTCTCTGAACCATACGCAACAGATTACGACACGACAGCCTTACCTGTTTTTTCTGAAATATCAGGTATTACAAATAAATATGGGGCATCTATTTATTATTGTCACGAAAAAGGAACAGATCAAGTAAATAGTTCAGGCACAACAGCTATTGCAGCATTTATTAGATCAGGAGATTTTGATATAGACGATGGAGAATTATTTATGTCTATGAAAAGATTTATGCCTGACTATAAATTTTTAGTAGGAAATTCAAAAGTAACTTTATTTATTTCAGATTTTCCTTCTGATATTCAAACAGGCTCACCTCTTGGGCCTTTTACAATAACCAGCACTACTGAAAAAGTAGATACCAGAGCAAGAGGCAGGTTGCTATCATTGAAGATAGAAAATGATGCTGCCGGCCAAACATGGCGTTATGGTAGTTTCAGATTAGATGCACAACCAGATGGAAGAAGATAATGACAAAAAAGAATTGGATTCAAAAAGCTATAAAAAAACCTGGATCATTAAGAAAATCTTTAAAAGTTAAAAAAGGTGAAAAGATNCCAGCAAGTAAATTAANAGCGGCTGCAAAGAAATCAGGCAAATTAGGTCAAAGAGCTAGACTAGCTATGACTCTTAACAAAATAAGAAAGGCGTAATGGCTAAGTTAACTAATTACATACCTGAACCTAAACAAGAATATGATGTAGAAAATCAGAGACAAATTATTGAATCTGTAACTACTATGAAACAACAACTTAATTTTTCTTTTCAAGAAGATTTAAAAAACGAACAGGATGCATTTAATTACTTTTTATCATGACAATACAATATAAAAATCAAGGTTTTAAACAAGTTGATACATCCAAAGCTACAGTGCTTACGTGTCCTACTACCGCAGCAATTATAGTTAAAAGTGTTTATTGTGCAAACAATGATGCATCATCTTCTATTTTAGTAAATATGAATTTTGTTGACTCATCAGATTCTAACACTGAATATGAGTTTTTTAGAGATGATGTGCCTGCTAAGTCGCAAGTAAATGCTTCACCTCAAGGCTTGAATTTAGAAGGAGGTGATGCTATAACTGTACAAGCAGCGACAGGAAGTAGTAAAATACAAGGCCTGATAAGTTATGCTTTAATAAACAGAGAGAATGAAAACGGATAATTTAACAAAAATAGATTGCACTACAATAACAACGTGGCGTAATACAAAGACAGGTGAAATATATAAAGAAAAAAAAGAAGGACCTGATATTGCACAAGATGTAACTGTTCAAGTATCACCGAAAGGATTAGAAGTTCTTCAGAAAGTAATGCAAAAACAAAATGAAAAACCAAAACCCTAGAGGCGGAACAGAACTCCAATTAGAGTTTTTAAATAAGTACGTTAAAAAAGAATTACTAGACCAAGTGCAGATTTGTACTAGTGTGCCTGGTAAAGTTCCTATTGATCCTAACAAAGTAAATATACTTTGGCAAAAAAATTCTTACGATCAACCTAACTTACATCCTTGGTTTAAAAACAAAGCTAATCATCATAAATATGATTGGTATGTATTTAACTCTCATTGGAACTATGAAAAATTTAGAATGATGTTTGGAATACCATTTAACAAATGTTTAGTTATTAAAAATGGTATAGAAAAAATACAACCATCTAAACCTTACGAAAAAGGTCAGCCNATTAAAATTATACATCAAAACACACCTTGGCGTGGTTTGTCTGTATTGTTAGGTGCAATGCAATTAGTTAAAAATCCTTTGATTAGTTTAGATGTTTATTCATCTTGTGAGATATATGGAAACTCTTTTTATGAACAAAATAATCATAACTACACTGCTCTTTATAAACAAGCAAAAGAATTACCTAACGTTAATTACATTGGATATAAACCCAATGAATATATTAGAGAAAATATACATAAATATAATATGTATGTGTATCCAAGTATTTTTGAAGAAACATCTTGTATATCTTTGTTAGAATCTATGGCAGCTGGATTATATTGTATTACGACAAACTATGGAGCATTGTTCGAAACAGGTGCAGAGTTTCCTATGTATATTCCTTATGATAATAATTATAGAAATCTAGCAGAAAAATTTGCTTATGGTATTGAAGCAGCCGCAGCTACTTTACATGAATCATCTATTAAAGAACATTTAAAAGATCAATCTAAATACGTAAACACTTATTACAACTGGACTAAACAAGGTACATCTTGGGTCCGATTTTTACAAGGAGCAATCAATGCAAAAAAGTAATACGCCCTCGGGCAAAAACAATGAACCAATTTGGTTTAATAAAACAAATGCAAGCAAAACAATTACGCCCAATAAAGACACTTACCAAACTATAAAGACAGATAAAGTAGATTCTAATGTTACCGAAATAAATATAGGAAACGTATCTCCATATAAAATTATGATATGTACTCCTTGTCATAGTGAAGTTACTATGCATTACACTCAAGCTGTTTTAAAATTTCAACAAGCCTGTATGCTAAGAAAAATTATGGTAAGCTTTACATTATTAAAGTCTTCCTTAGTAACTCAAGGCAGAAACATATGTGTGGCTAGCATGTTAAATCATGAAGACAATTATACTCACTTATTGTTTATAGATTCGGATATTGATTTTAATGCAGAGACTATTTTTAAAATGTTAGAAAAAGATAAAGATATTATTGGAGTTCCTTATCCTATGAAAACTTTAANTTGGGATAAAATGTGGAGAAGACTGCATGAAAAAAAAGATGCTATTCAGGGTCCTGATGACTTAGCTCATTCAGGATATACCTACCCAGTAAAAACAGATAATCCTAATGTAGTAGAAGCTAATGATGGAGTAGTTGAGCTTACTCACATACCTACTGGATGTATGTTGATTAAAAGAAAAGTATTAACTGATTTAATAGAAGCTCATCCGGAGCTTGAAATATTTCAACCTACTATCATAAACGGTAAAGAAGTTAAACAACCCAATATGTATAATTTATTTGACACCTTACATGACCCTGAAACCAAAAGATATTTTGGAGAAGATTTTGGATTCTGTCAAAGATGGCGAAATAGAGGTGGTAAGATATACGCTTATATCAATGATTATATCACTCACGTTGGCGAACATTCTTATTGTGGTAGATTTAGAGACGATCTATGGCAAGGAAGCCGGCCTCTCAAATCTGTTGACGAGCCTACAAAAATCAAATAAAGTATAGTATTTTCAGGATATCTATGCCTGCTTAACAGTATAAATATATTTAAATTATGGCAATATCTAGATCTTTAATGAACAGGCAATTACAAGCAAATGGGGGCATCATGCAAGTTGCACCTAGAGAAAAATTTGGTTTTGGTAGTAAGCTTAAAAGTTTTGCAAGAAAAATTATACCTAATGAAGTAGCAGAAGTAGCTGTTAAAGCAGCACCTTTTGTTGCTCCATTTAACCCTGCGCTCGCAGGTGCTATGGCTGGTATTGGTAGTTTTGATCAAACTGGTAGCATAGGTGATGCATTTAAAAGAGGTGCTTTGACATATGGAGGTGGTCAAGCTGCAAGATATATAGGTGGTGCGGGCTTCCAAGGTAATCCTTTTGAAGGAGGTCTTCAAGGCACACTACAAAATTTTTCAACATTTAGTTCCCCTATAGGCACAGAAACGGGTCTTGGTAAGTTTATCTCGAACCGAGGAACTCAACCTGTTCTAGGTGTAGGTGAAAGCAATATCGACGCGACAGGCAAAAAGTTGGCAGAAACTGCTATAGAAACAAGAGATCTAGTACAAGCAGGAGAAGTTGTACCTGGTATAGATNCTGGAACTTATGTAAGTCCTTTAGAATACAAAGCATTTTCACCTCCAAACGAATTAACAGTAACACAATCAATTAAAAAAATAGTAAGTCCTGAGACTACATTTCAAGAAAAAGGTGGAGAAGCTTTAAAGCTTTTAAAGAAAACAGGTAAAGCGGCGTTTACTAGATCAGATGGTAAAGGCGGAACTGAAATTGATAAAGCAGCAATACTAGGAGCGATAACGTTTGCTGGATCCTATGCAGAAGCTAAAGCACTAGCTGCTCAAACTGGAGTAGATGAAGATTTAACTGAAGAAGAATATGATGAATTAACTAGAGAAGAAAAAAGAGCAGAGTATGCAGATCTTTTAACTAATTTCTTTGGTGGTAAAAAAGATGGTGGACGAATAGGATTTGCTAAAGGTAGTCCAGACGAACCATCTGAAATAGGTATCATGACAATCGACGTTGAAGCAGGTGATGACGAAGACGAAGAAAATATAGATGATCTTATGGCAGGCATCACATTTAGCTCTGCAGAAAAATCATATTTGTTTANAAGATTAGGTGCTGCTGGTGGAGCAAGTAGAACTTATTCAATGCCTAATTTATATAGAATTTTAAGTAATCCTGGAGCTTANCCAAATGATGCAGCTATANTNAAACAAATAGCTATTATGGGNCTNGGTAAAAAAGACGGTGGAAGAATAGGATTAAAAGATGGAAGTGATAATCCATTTTTTAATTTAATAGAAAAAATATCTCCGTTATTTGTTGATGAAGATGGAGACTATCGTTCTGGATTACAAAAAGCAAAATTTGCTTTATCTGATTTCATAGCAGGTAAAGGATATGATTATATAACAGGAGCTGAATGGTATAATAAATTAGATGATGATACTCAAATGGAAATATTGTTAATGAAACAAAAAATTAGAGATAATCCAGAAGCATATTCATTTAGTCCTAGAATGAAAGAGTTAACAGAACAACCTGTTTATGATGAAGAGTTTGCAGGTAAATTTGGTATTGGTAGTAGATATGCTCAAGGCGGAAGAATAGGATATGCAAGTGGAGCCAACAGAGTATCCGAATTATTAATTTTAAGAGATCAATTACTTGGTAAAGGTGAAGACGTATCTGATATTGAAGCAGAACTGTTTCAATTAACAGGTAAGACATTTAGATCTATCGGCGGCATAGGGGATGTACCAACAGGTAATTTAAGAAGAAACAAAGCCGGTGTAATTGAAAGAGACTACAGAGATGAAGGTGGTTTTGTGCCGGTGGGAGTAAAAGAACGAGCTGATGANGTACCAGCTATGTTAAGTAAAAATGAATTTGTTATGACTGCTGATGCTGTTAGAGGTATTGGTGGAGGAGACGTTGAAAAAGGATCAAAAAGATTATACAACACAATGAAAAAAGCAGAACAAGTAGGTAAAGCATAATGGCAACAGATTATACACAAACGGTAAGACGAGCTCCCTTTATAGAAGCAGCTCAAGAAAACTTTATTGATTTATTAACAAAACAAGTTGGCAGAGCTCCTGGCTCNACTGGNGTACCAACNCTTGCGGAACTTGGACCNCAANNTGCCGNTCAAAACGTTTTAACTCAAGCTGCNCAACAAGCTGCAGCTACTCAAGCTGGTCTTGGNCAATTACAATTTGATACAACGGGAGCTATAACTGGTGTTGGAACAGGAACGGGTGTTTCAGGCTATCAACCTTTTTTAGATCAAGCAGCAGCTTATTCAGGACCAAGTGCTTTTCAAAGTTTTATGTCGCCTTATCAGCAACAAGTAATTGATACAACGTTACAAGAATTTGATGTGCAAACTGCAAAAGGTGTACCACAGTTAGCAGCTACAGCTATTCAGGCTGGAGCTTTTGGTGGCGGTAGAGAAGGTGTAGCTGCCGCTGAATATGCTAACACTGCAGCACGAAACAGAGCAGCTTTACAAGCTCAATTATTAGGTCAAGGTTTTACTCAAGCAAATCAATTAGCACAACAAGCTTTTGAACAACAAAGAAATTTAGCATCATTGCAACCATCACTGGTAGCAACNGGTGTNCAACAATTAGGTGCAGCTGGNACAGGAAACTTNGCTTTCCAACAAGCGCAATTAGATGCCGCTCAACAAAGAGCTCAATTAGCTTATCAAGAACCATTAAATCGAATTCAAGCTTTTGGATCAGGGATTGCAAGTCAAGCAAGCGGATCACCTTTAACAACAACTCAACAATCTATGGGTGGAGCAGGAACAGTTGGACCATTATCACAAGCTTTATCTGCTGGATTAAGTGCCTATGGTTTAGGTAGTATTTTTGGAGGACGATAATGTATTTTAAAAGACCATCATTTAGAAACGGGGGAAGAGGCACAGGAATAGAACAATTAACTCCTAGAGTAAAAGCTAGCATGGGTTTTCCTAACTTCGGTGTAACTCAAGGAGATAACACAGGCTATCAAGAATACTTAAAACAAATGAGAGCAAAAAGAGATTCGGGAGAACCGAGTGGAATTGCTAAAATGTTTTTAGGGCCAAGATTTACAGATGAAAATTTTGTTTCACCTTTTTTAAGACCAGATAAACCTTTCTTTTCTAATAGAACAGGTTTTGAGTTTTTAAAGCCAGGAGTCAATAGAACTTCTCCTGAGTATATAACTTCAAAAGTAGAAGAAAATAAAATATCTTCTGATGCTAGCGATTTAGCATCTTCAGGCTATGTAGCTGCAGGTGGTGGAAAAGATATGGGTAGATTTCAATTACAAGAAGATGGCACTTACATAGATACAAATAGTGGAGATGTGATTACCGAAGATCAAATTACTACTATTTTAAGTGAGGAAAGAAGAAAACCAAATGACGGGCCGGATGATCCTCCTGAAATACTTCCAGGCGAAACATCTATGAGAGAAGCTATTGAAGGTGAAGTAGATATTCTTAAAGATTTATTAAAAGACACTGGCGCAAGTAAAGGTGAGAAAGCTTTAATACTTGCTAAAGCTATTAAAACACCTGGAACAATTGCAGATAAATTAGAAGCAGGTGCAGAGGACGCGGTTAAACTAGCTAAAGAACAACGAAAACAAGATAAAGCTTTAATACTTACTGCTTATAAAAACTACAAAGCAAAAGAATTAGCTGATGGTAAATTAAATACACAAGAAACAGCAGTTAAAAATTATGTAAATAAAAAATTAGCAGATCCTAACAATAAGAAAAAAAGAAATGAACTAGAATTAGAAGCTTGGGAAATTGTAATTAAAGGCACAGGAAGTAGTAAAGATTTAAACAAAGAATTTGCTACGGCTATGTTAACTTCAATGAATATACAATATCAAGATGCTTTAAGAGACCTTCAAAAATATGCAAATAAACAAGACGCAGCTTCTCAAAAGAAAATAGCCGAAGCTCAAAAAATTATATCTGATTACAAAAAGTACGCTGAAATAGCAGGAATTACTATTCCGGGCCTAGCAGAAGGCGGCAGAGTAAATCGAGCTTTTGGAACTCCTGAAACTGGAGAGATAGCTGAAGCTGTAGATATAGAAACTGTTCAAACGCCAACAGAAAAAGTTCAAGCAACGGAAGTAACAGCAGCAGAAAACATAGAGCCAATGAAAGAAGTACCTGTTATGAACTTTGCTACATTAAGAAATAGACTGCCACAAGAAATAACAGATGATATCGTACAATTGTTGGCTAACAGCAAAGAAGCATTACAAGATTTTTACTACATTAATTCACAAAACGATGTAAGTAATTTTAATACAAAGTACGGAGTTAACTTAATATTACCACCATCGGTATTGGCATAGGAGGTTNNATGGATTGGCAANAACTNNCCNANATTNCAGCATTCCAAAAAGANCAAGANGTTGTAGCACCACANGCAGAAACTACTATNGGTGATTATGCACTNGATNTATTNAGAGCACCNNTAGGTGGTATTAGNGATGCGTTACAAGGTTTANTTACATTAGGTGTNNTACCTTTTGATATGTTAACTGANAAAGATCTTACAGGAAAGATAGATGCTTTTTTTGAAGCCGCTCCCATTTTAAACATAGAAGCTAAAACAGGTCTTGGACAAATCGTTCAAACTATAACTCAATTTGGTGTACCATTAGGTATTGCATCTAAAATAGGAAGAGCCATTCCTCTTTTACGACAAGCAGGACAAACAACCAAACTTTCTAGTTTACCAACAATTGGAGCTAAAGGCACAGAGATTGCAAGAAGAGCTGGATACTGGGGAGCTTTAGGTGGTGCAACAGATATTGCAGTTAGTGTGCCAACTAAGAACGTTGTTTTATCTGACATGCTTGGCATAACAGAAACACCGGATCTTGCATCAGCTACAGGTAAAGAACTAGCTGTAGAAAAAATGAAACAAAAATTAAAATTTGGAGCTGAAGGTGCAACTATTGGTGGTGCTATTGCGATGTTACCAGTTGCAGGTGCGGTAGGTAAAAAACTTTTAGGACCTGTATATAATAAAGTAATTGATCCTGCAGCAGGTAAAGTGTTGAGAAGTTTAGATAATAGAGTGCTTAATCCATTAACAGTAAAGATAGCTGGCACAGGTAAAGAAGGTACTTTTATTACTAAAGGTGTAACTAAACTTGGTAAGAAAAAAGATACTTTTAAAGATAAATTATATAAAAAACTAGATATACCAGATCCATCTATGTGGGCTTTTTACAATACTAAAGGCGGAACTTTTGGTCAAACAGTTGCAGGTAAGCTAAGTAAACTTAAAGAATACTTTGGTTCTGCTGGTTTAATGACTAAAGGTTTAAAAAATGAAGGTGATAAAGTACAAGCTAAATTAGAAGCCATCACTAAAAGATTTAATCGTAAAGACGAATACATGAACGAGAAACTTTATGACGTTGTTACTAAAATGAAAGGTAATATATTTGATAAAGTAACACGTAGTCCTGGATATAGAAATATTATGGACGATCTTCAAAGAGAACGTAATAAAATTACAGACTACATTATGGCTCCTGGTAAATTACAAGCAGCTAAAATGTTAAAATTAGTAAATCCTGCAGTAAGAAAAGAAGCTAGAGAAATAAAACAAATGTTAAAAGAGTCTAATCAATTAGTTGGCAATATGTTTGCTAACTCTCCAATTAAATCTTTTAAAGATTTAGCGAGTTTAAAAATGAAAGATGCAGATAATTTTTTTAAACAAAGACTTGCATCTTTTAACAATAAAGATTTTAAATTTGATGTAAAAGGTGAAGTAGCTGCTGGAGCTAGAAAAGAAATAAAAAATACTATTCTCTTAAATCAAAACATGAGACCTAAAAATATTTCTTTTAAAGAAGCTAGAACATTAAAAGACAAATTAGCAAAAAATAAAAAATTAAATGCTAAAGAAACAGAGTTTAATAAATTATTAGACGCTGAAGTTATAGCTAGAATGAATGGTTTAAAAAGTGCAGTAATAAATTCTGGAGCAAACACCAATAAATATTTTGGAGCTATTGCTAGGTTTACAGGTAAAGATATTAAAAAAGTAGATGATCTTTCTGATGCAATTAGAAAATTTTTATCTACTCCAAAAGGGCAAAAAGTAGAAATAAAAGATTACAGTCCTGTATTAGATACGATCATATGGAACAACAAACAAGTTTATCAAAAACAATATTTTGATTTAGTAGAATCTACGTGGTTAAAAAACGGTTTAATATTTAAAAATATTTTAACTGATGATGCTGCTTATCAAGATATAATAAGAAGAGGAATTGACCCTACACGTTTAAGAAAAATTACAGCTCGACCTGACGCTGGTATCACTTCTATTGATGACTTTGCCTTAGATTCTAAATTTTTTAGAAATGAAAAAATGAGAAAACCTAAAAAGGGAGAAGCAGCAAAGTTTGATACTTACTATACACTTCCTGAAATTGCAAATGCAATACAAGGAGTAAAAAGTAATTTTGATAATTTATTTGATAATGCTTTTTATTCTAACATAATGAAATTTAAAGCTGGTGGTCAAATAACTAAAACTATTTTTTCACCAATGACACAAGTAAGGAACGTTTCTACAGCATCTTTCTTTCCTCTAGCTAGTGGATTAATAGGGGGACGTGCTTCAGTATCTCAAGCATTTAGAGATACCTTCGAAGATATATTTAAAAGTGGAAAAATAGACGAAAAGATATTTGATGATTTTATAGATGATAGTGTAACTAGAGGAATCATTGATCAAAGTATTGCAGTTAATGAAATGAAACGTCTAGCTCAAAGAGGGGTTAAAGGTTTAATAAGCATTGATGACTTTATGAAAAATCCAACAGTTAAAAAGTTTGTTGATGTTTATCAAGGAGGTGACAATGTTTGGAAAATATACTCTGACAGATTCTATCAGTCTGCTCTTAAACAAGCGTTTGGAGATCCCAAGGCTACACCTGCTAAAGTATTAGCTGAAGTAAAAGACTGGTACAGAACGGTAGCAAAAGAAGATTTTATTGAAATAAGTTCTATTACAGGTGCAAAGAAAACAGCAGACGAAGCTTTAAAAGAAGTGTCTGCGTATCTTGTAACTAATACTATTCCAACTTACAGCAAGGTCCCTAAAATAATTCAAAGTATTAGAGATTTACCTTTAGGAAACTTTATAGCGTTTCCTGCAGAGATATTAAGAACAGGATCTAACTTAATTACAATAGGTGCAAGAGAATTAACTAGCACTAACCCTTACATTAGACAAATGGGAGCTCGTAGATTAATTGGAGCTTCAGCTACGTTTGGTGGCATAGGTTCAATCATTGGTGGTACAGCTCAAGCCATTACTGGTGTAAGTGATGAGATGATGCAAAAAGCTAGAGCGTTTGTTCCTGTGTATGAAAAGAACGCAACACTAATACCAGTATCATCGCCTGATGCCGATGGTAACTTTAAATATTTTAATTTTTCATATTCTAATCCATACGATTCATTAATCAGACCAATCAATGCGGTTGTAAATGCTTTTGGTAGAGGAGAATTAAATAAAGATAGTGAAGGGGCAATTTTATTTAACTCATTAATAGGCACTCCAGACAACCCTGGAGCTTTAGTGGAATTCTTTTCACCATTTATATCTGAGTCTATTGGTGTTGAAAGACTCACGGACGTTAGTGTGAGAGGTGGACGAACAGGAACAGGTAAAATGATTTACAGAGAAACAGATCCATTAGGTGTAAAAATATCTAGAAGTTTAGAACATATTATAGGTGGCCTTAACCCTGGAGCATTTACTTCNGCAGTTAAAGTATGGGATGGTGCNAGTGGTAGATTTACCGATTATGGTAGTGAGAGAAATTTAAGAGACGAGTTAGTAGCATTGATGGCTGGTATACGTGTGCAAGAAATTAAACCTATGCAAAGTATGCCATTTATCATCACATCATTTGGTAGAGATAAAAGAAATATTGGTGCTAAATTTGCAAGTATTGCTTACAGTGCAAGAACCACGCCAGAACAAAAAATTAATGCTTACAAAGTTTGGGTAATGGACTCATTTAAATCTCAAAAAAATTTAATGAATACTATTCAAGCTGCTGAGGACTTAGGTGTAAGTAGAAGTGATTTAAGAAAAGTTTTAAATGATCGTTTAAAAAACAAAACAGAAGTACAAAATTTATTTTCTGGTAAATTTAAAGCACCTACTCCAAGTGATGCTAGAGTTAAATCTTTACTTGAAAGATTAGAAGATCAAAATTTAGATGCAGCATTAAGATTTGAATTAGGTTTAGACGTAGCAGAAGATGCTTGGGATGACTTAAGAAAAGATGTAAGAAACTTTGATCTTAATGATAGCTTAGAAAGTTTTGAAGCGTACATCGATGCAGCTCTAACCTTTGGTGTTAAAGAAGCAAGAGAACTACCTCCTCGAGGTGCAAAATTAAAACCAGTCAATACTGTCCCGGCAGTATTGCCTGTTGATCAAAATAAAAATGCACCAGTAAATGTGGCAGCTATTAATACAACAAATTTAGGAACTCAATATAATTTACTACCACCTGATCAAAAATTTAATAAACTATTTCCTTTGGGATAAATTATGGCTAGAAAATCAGCAATACAAAAGATAGAACATCATGAAAGAATTTGCAGATATATGCAAAAACAAACATTTGAAAGAATAGATAGAATAGANGCACGTGTTGCAAGACTAGAAAAATGGATTATTGGTGGATTAGGGGCTATACTTTTAGCAGTTCTTTCTAACCACATGTAATATTATTGGCACATACAACCCATAAAATGTCCAGTGCCATCATTCATAACATGAAGATTTATACTGTTTACATACCCTGTTAGTTTGAGTCTAAGTATATCACAAAGATCTAAGCAACTAATATCCTTAACTAATTCAATACCCTCTAACATTTTTTTAGTTACTGGTACGAGATAGTAAAGGCCGTCGTTTAAAATAATTAAGTCCATCAAGATAATTTAGTTTTTAAATGAAAATCAAACGAGATAATTCTTTTTTTAAAAGACGTAAGATTTGGTTTAGTAAAGTGCACTATAGATTGAGGCACAATCATAATGTCTCCTTCTTTTACCGGAGGTTCACATAAATAAGTTTTATCATTAGGATTATTCCAAGGTTGCATGTATAGAGTTTTAGGTAAATCAAAANTGTAATTTAAATAAATAATACCTGCATGACCTACAGAACCATGATTATGAGGGACATGATATTGATTTTTCTTATAGCTGACAGACCATACATCTTGTAAACATATCTGTGCTTTAAATTTTTCAGACATCAAATTAAACTCATCACTAAATATTTCAATAAATTTCTTATGCAAATTTTTTGTATTGCCTCTATTGCTATAAAAAGTTTTATCTTTATTTAATTTTTCAGGGTATTTTTTTAATTCTTTTAATATTAATTGTTTTTTCTTTTTAAAATTACCACATTCTATTTTTAAAAAATTAATTACAAAAGCAGGGGTAATAGAATATTTTAAATCCATGATTTTAATTCTTCCCCCATTACCTCTGAAGCTATGTTTATTTTTTTACGTAATGCCTTTACAATACGTTCGTCTACAGTTTTTTCACATATAATATCAATGTAAGTCATTTTTCTTTTCTGACCTATACGATTTATTCTAGCCTCACTTTGAGTTCTTTTTTCTAAATCATAACCATTAGAATAATAAATCATTACATTAGCTTCTGTAAGTGTAATACCATAACCACCAGTCTGTGGTGTACCTACTAAAAACCTAACTTTAGAATTAGGATCTTGTATAGCTTTAATTGCCTTAGCTCTATCTTCTGTAGAAGTAGACCCATAATAAGTTACTATTTCACCTGGGTATTTTTTTTCTAAAGCTTTTACTATTGCTTCTATATCCTGCCTCCAGTGGGCCCATATAATAGCTTTGCCTTCTACCTCTTCTAATATATCTAACAACGTACTGATTCGATCATTTTTTATAAATTTAATTGTCCCATCATCAGCTTTAAAATGTCCGCAAGTAATTTGTTGAAGTCTCATTAGTTGCACCAATGCAGTAGAGGTAGTCATTAACTTGCCATCCATTTGTGCAAGAGCTACGTTTTTCATTTGATCATAAATTTTTTGTTGTTCTTTACTTAATTGTATAATTCTTTTTTGATATGTGTAATCTGGTAAATCTAAACAATCTTCTTTTAAAACTCTGTCAGAAAACAAAGCAATTTTATCAGATAGTTCTTGTAAATTTTTATAACCTACAGGAACTTTTGCACTATGCGAACCAAAGTTCATGGTTTTAAGTATAGCGTATCTAGTTCTAAATGCATAATAAGAAGTAAAATCTAATAAACCTTCTCCTAAAAATTCACATTGTTTATACAAATCTAATGGTGATTTAGTTACAGGTGATCCTGTAAGTATTCTTTTGTATTTCGCATAACGGCCCAAGGAACATATGTGTTTAGATCTTTTAGCGTCAGGATTTTTAATTGTGGTAGATTCATCAACGGCCATTAGAGTTCTATGACATCTTAAAAATTTAGCTGCAAACTCCACACCTTTACTTGTACTAAATGCATCAACATTCATAATTATAATATGAAGATCTTCACCTGGTTCAAACAATGTATCTAATTTTTGTTGTTGTGATTTTGTAATGTTGGCTTGCCATAACACCATTTTTTTATCTATATGTTTAACCATATGTGTAGGTATTTCCGAATCAAACCAATTTTTGTAAACACCTTTAGGAGCAACTAAAAGTAAACCATTAATTTTACCTTTATCATAAAGCATAGATACATTATCTATTAACACTTTTGATTTACCTGTACCCATCTCCATGAAGTATGCAAATAGCTCTTTATTATGAGATTTTTTAAGAGCTTTTAATTGATGCTCATATGGCTTTGTTCTAAATTTGTAGTTCATAGTAGTTTTTCTTTCTATTGACAGGCATATCAAAACATATATAACAAGTCAATAGGAAAGTTATATGACTCAAATGAATGAACCCATTGTGTATGTTATTCAAGAATTACCTGGAACAAAAATTGGTAGTCCTAAATTTAACATTATGGGGGCACAAAAATACGGTAAACTTCAAGTCTTATTACCGGAACATTCACAAATCATNTTATCCCCTGGACCTTTAATATTTAAATTAAGAAAACTTTTAGATAAATATAGTGAGCGAGATTATTTACTACTTACAGGCGATCCAGCTATTATAGGGGTTGCATGTTCAATTGTGGCAGATAAAACTAGCGGTAAATTTAAATTGTTAAAATGGGATAGACAAGAAAAAATGTATTATCCAATAGAAATTAACATATATGAACAAGGAAAGATTGAAGATTAAGCTTGACATAGGATATTATGACATTATATTAACATTATTAACTACTACGAAAGGTAAAAAGCAATGAGTGTAAAACAAAAAATAAAAGTCCCAAAATCTTCTATTAATCTAGAAGAGGACAAAGTTGATTCGTTGGCTAATGTGCAAACGAACGACATTAAACAATTATCTGAACAGGTGATTAAATTAAGAAACCTAGAGGATACATTTAAAACTAAAGAGGAAGAATTAAAAAAAATTAAAAATGATATGGACGTTTTATCAGGAGAGGTTATACCTACGATGATGACAGAAATGAATATATCAAAATTTAGTTTAGAAGATGGGGCTGGCGTAGAAGTCAAACCTGTCTATGGTGCTTCGATTCCTAAAGCAAAAGAGGAAGAAGCATTTAACTGGCTTCGTAACAATGGCTTGGGTGACATAATTAAAAATATGATCACCGTTTCCTTTGGTCGTAACGAAGATAACAAGGCAGCAAGTTTTGCTGTCCTTGCACAAGGTCAAGGGTATCAGCCGACCCAAAAGTTAAAGGTTGAACCTATGACACTTAAAGCTCTGGTCCGTGAGCGTACCGAAAAGGGTCTCGAGATGCCCACGGATCTATTTAACGTGTTCGCAGGAAACAGAACCAAAATAACAAGGAAATAGAAACATGAACAAAGAACCGACAAAAAAGAAGAACGGTGCATTGTCTACAAACGTTGTGTTTGAAGCTGATGCAGCCATACAAACTGGAACGGTAACTCAAGATGATCTTGCATTACCATTTCTTAAAATACTTGGTCAGTTATCTCCTGAAGTAAACAAGAGAGACGGTAAGTATGTAGAAGGTGCTGAACCTGGAATGATATACAATTCAGTTACAGGTGAACTCTTCAATGGTGAAAAAGGAGTCCAAGTGATTCCATGTTACTACAAACTCGAATATGTCGAGTGGAAAGATAGAGGAAAAGATGGATCAGGTGCTCCGGTCAATATCTATCCTTCGTCTAGTGACATCATGACTAAAACAACTAGAGGTGGGGATTTCAAAGATAGATTACCTAATGGTAATTACATCGAGAAAACCGCACAACATTTTGTATTAGTTAATAGTGCTTCACCAACTACTGCATTGATTGCTATGAAATCTACTCAATTAAAAATTAGTAGAAAATGGAATAGCATGATGCAGAGTATAAAAATGCAGGGGAAAAACGGATTGTTTACTCCAGCATCTTTTAGCCATCTTTATCAATTAAAAACTGTACAACAGTCTAACGACAAAGGTACATGGTTTGGTTGGGAAGTGAGCAAAACAGGTCCAATCGAAAACGCTGCGTTGTATCAACAAGCCAGAAGTTTTTCTGAAAGCATTTCTAAAGGAGATGTTCAAGTTAAACATGGTGAAGATACTATCAACAGTACTTCGAATGAATCAGCTCACATTATGTAGTATTCCTTAATAGGAATTGTTGCAACTGGGGTGGGAAAGCGAGAGTGGAACCACCCCTAATAATATAAAGATGGAAGAAAAATTTATAGATATATTTACAGGTCTTAAAAGAGACTATGGTTATGCAGATATAAACTCTGCATACAAAGATCCTTCTACCGGAAAATTAAAATTAANATATGGCTGGGCAGCTAAAGAATTATTAGAGTCAGATTATTTAGATCATCTTAATGGTAAAAAATCTATAGGCATACAACCTTGTGATGACGATGGTCTAGCAAAGTTTGGAGCCATAGATATAGACTCTGATGAGTATGACAATTTTGATCTTAGAAAATATTTAGAGATTATAGATAAAAAAAATATTCCAGTAGTTCCAGTTAAATCTAAAAGTGGTGGACTCCACATATACGTATTCTTTAACAAACCAGTTAAAGCTAGTTTTGTAAGAAATTTTTTAGATAAGTTATTATTTACATTTGATCTTAAAGCTTCAACAGAAATATTTCCAAAACAAACTCAATTAGGAATTGGATCTGACAGTAAACCTATCAATGGTAATTTTATAAATTTACCATACTATAATCGTAATGAAAGAGTTGGGGTAAATTTAGATGGAACGGAGTTTACTTTCGAACAATTTATAAAAGTCGTCGAGGCTAACACAAAATCTAAAGAAGATCTAGAAGAATTTGCTACCGAACTTATGCGCCTTGAATTAACAGGAGGTGCAGATGAATTTGCTGATGGACCAGTTTGTTTACAAAGATTATCTAAATCCAAGTTAGATGATTATAGAGATAGATTTATTTATAACTATATGGTGTTTGCTAAAAAGAAATATCCTGACAACTGGGAAGAAAAACTTTTAGAAGGTGCGAGAAACTATATTGTATACGATAACATATGGGGTGATGAAAAAGTAAAACAAAAAATTAAAGCATACAAAAAAGATACTGCAGGCCACACTTGCTCAGAAGAACCAATAAATAGTATGTGTGTTAAATCAGAATGTTTAAAAAGAAAGTTTGGAGTAGCATCTGACAAAGTTAAAAAGTTTCCTGCGTTATCTGCATTAATTAAAATAGATTATTCTCCTGAACCTGAGTTTAGATTTACTGTACATTACAATGATAAAGTAGAGGGTGAAACTACACAACAAATAATAGCTAGAGATATTAATTATATCATGGACCAAGAAAAACTTAGACGTTTGATTGGAGCTCACACACCGATTCCACCACCAAGAATCAAGGGCGATGACATGCAAAATATTTTAGACAACCTATGGCAAGGAATGAAAACAGAGAAAGCTCCTCCAGGAACGTCACCAAAAGAAATACTTCATAAACATTTAGATGATTATATTCATGGTGTACCAGCAGTAAGTGATGCTTCATTTAGAAGTGGTAGCACACTGATTGATGATGGATTTGCTTACTTTGTTTTTGATCCTTTTTATAATTTTTTAAAAAATAAAGAATGGAAATCTAAAATAGATAGGACAGGACAGATGATGATGGATTTTTTTGGTGCTGAATTACGAAGTCTTAAACGATATCCTAAAAAAGAATCAGAAAAAAAATCTCATAACCCTGTAAGATGTGTTAAAATATCAATGACACATTTTGAAAGAGAAGAAAATCCTGTCGAAATAATACCAATGAAAAGTAAAAAGGATATACTATGACGGACAAAAAAATACCTACAGTGCATGTCTCAATGCCTTGTTATGATACTATGCAAGTGCCAACGTGTTTAAGTTTATTAAAACTATTTGATAAATTTACTGCAGCTAAAATTAAAACAAATATATCTACATTTAAATCACCTTATGTAGGGTATTCTAGAAATATACTTTCAGCTATATTTTTAGAATCAAATTACGACTATCAATTGTTTGTTGATGCCGATGTAAGTTTTGAACCAGAGGTTATTGGATCTATGATAATGGCTCAAAAAGATTTTATTTGTGCACCTTATAGAAAAAAGACTCATGATAATTCTGTGTCTTATTCTGTGGCCTTTCCAGATTACAAAAATATAAATATCGATAAATCAGGAATTACAGAAATTATAGGTGGACCTGCAGGACTCACTCTCATTCATAGATCTGTGTATGAAAAATTAATAAAAGATTATCCTAAATTAAAAATTAATTACGCATCAGGGATATCTGATAAACAAAAAGAATATTTGTATAACTTTTGGGAGAATACTTTTGATTCAAAAGAAGGAGCTTGGTATGGGGAAGATGTTTCTTTTTGTAGTTTAGCACGACAATCAGGATTTAAACTCCATGCATTAGTTCATTGTGAAGTTGGGCATCATGGTACATTTAATTTTTCTGGAAAATTTGTAGATACATTTGCACCGGCTGATGAAAAAAGTCACTAAAATATATGGTCCACCTGGAACGGGCAAGACTGAAAAATTAATTCGACGAGCTATGGCCTATATTAGAATAGGCACCCCGGTAAACAAAATAGGATACTTTGCATTTACTCGCAAAGCAGCTAACGAAGCGAAAGATCGTATGCTCAAAAAAAATCCACAATATAAAAAGAAACAGTTAAAATACTTTCAAACATTACACTCATTAGCTTTTCATAGTTTAGGACTTAGAGAAGAAAATGTAATGCAAGATTATCATTACAATGATCTTGGTAAAGAATTAAGTGTAAGAGTAAATGCAAAAAAAGATGCAGATGCTTCACCTTACTTAACTTGTGATAACGAATATTTTCAAATTATTTTAAAAGCAAAAGAAAAAGATATTCCAGTCTGGGATGAATACTGTACTGCAGAACATTCTACCAATGTAGATCCTGATTTATTAAAACATATAGAAGCAAACTATAATAACTACAAACATCCTGATGTAAATAATTTAGTTGATTTTACTGATATGATTCATGACATTGTAAGACAACCTCACAAAATTCCAGAGTTCGATGTTGTCTTTATCGACGAAGCTCAAGATTTATCTCCAATACAATGGAAGTTATATGACATATTAAAATCTAAATCTAAAAAAGTTTATCTTGCAGGTGATGACGATCAAGCAATCTATGGATGGGCGGGTGCAGATGTAGATAGATTCATACAAGAAGAAGCTGTAGAAAAAGTATTGTCTAAGTCAAGAAGAATACCAAAAGCTGTACAGGACATTTCTGAAATTATCACAGCACGAATCGAGGGACTCCGAGCAACTAAAAATTACTTACCTAGAGATGAAGAAGGTTTATGTAGTAAAATTAATAGCTTAGAGAATCTTGACTTACTTAGTCAGGATTGGTTAATTTTAACCAGGACCATATCGCGTTCAAAAGAAATATGTAATCTATTAAAAGTAAAAGGTTTGTATTATGAAAACAAACATCAAAAAAGTTATAACACTAAATTATATCGAGCAATTATTAATCACAGCAAATGGATAAATGGTGAGTCAGTTCCAGATACAGCCCTGGAGGATGTTAAAGAATACATGGGTAATAGAGAACTTAAAAAAGATTTAAAATGGTTTGAATGTTTTGACAATGCACCNGCAGAAGATAAAATTTATATTAGATTAATGTTGTCAAATAAAGAAAAATTAAGTGANGAACCAAGAATAAAAGTATCTACNATTCATGCAGCTAANGGGGGCGAATCTGAGAATGTAGTATTGGTATTAGACAATGCTAAAAAAATAAGAGANGCNACAATAAAAAGCGTAATAAAGCGTGACGAAGAGCATAGAGTATGGTATGTAGGTTGCACGAGAGCTAAAAGAAATTTATATTTAATGAGAGCAAAAATTGAAAGAAAAGGATATCAACTATGAGTAAAGTTTGGGACAAGCAGCACGGCGGATCACACTACCAAAAATATAAAATTCAGCCAAGTAAATTTGTAGTAGAAAACGAATTATTATATCCGGAAGGATGTGCTATTAAATATATAATTAGACATCGAGACAAAGGTAAAAAACAAGACTTATTAAAAGCAATACATTTTATCGAAATGATAATAGAAAGGGATTACAAATGAAGGTACCTTTATTTGAAGCACAAACAGAATGGAATGAACCAGAAGAATATCCTGATCTAAGAAAATACGACGAGATTGCGATTGACTTAGAAACAAGAGATCCTGATTTAAAATCTAAAGGATCTGGATCTATCATCGGTAATGGAGAAGTTGTAGGTATAGCTGTTGCTGTACCAGGTCGTAAATTTTATTTTCCNATTGCTCACGGATCAGGGCCAAACATGGATCGTAAAAAAACTTTAGAATGGTTCAAAGATATTTGTGAGTCAGATGCTGTAAAAATATTTCACAACGCCATGTATGACGTTTGTTGGATTAAATCTATGGGTCTTAAAATAAATGGACAGATAGTAGACACTATGATTGCTGCATCATTAATTGATGAAAACAGATTTAGATTTGATTTAAATAGTTTGTCTTGGGATTATTTAGGCCATGGTAAAAATGAAGTTGCATTAAATGAAGAAGCAAAGTCTAGAGGACTAGATCCTAAAGCAGATATGTGGCAACTACCAGCAATGTATGTTGGATCTTATGCAGAAAAAGATGCGGAGCTTACATTAGAACTGTGGCAAATATTTAAAAAAGAATTAATGCATCAAGACGTTGAGTCTATTTTTGAATTGGAAACTGATCTCTTTCCTTGTTTGGTAGACATGCGTTTCCTTGGAGTCCGAGTAGACGTTCAACGAGCTCATAAATTAAAGCAGCAGTTAACATTGCAAGAAGAAGAGCTCCTGCACAAAATAAAAAAAGAAACACAAATAGATGTTCAGCTAATGGCCGCAAGAAGTGTTGCCAAAGTTTTTGATAAACTTGGTTTGCCCTACGAACGAACTGCAAAATCACAAGCACCATCCTTTACTAAAAATTTTATTTCTAATCATAGTCATCCCGTAGTTAGAATGATTGCACAAGCTAGAGAAGTTAATAAAGCCCATACTACTTTTATTGATACCATAATTAAACATGAACATAAAGGCAGGATCCATGCAGACATAAATCAAATTAGATCAGATTATGGCGGAACTGTGACCGGTAGATTCAGCTATTCGAACCCTAATTTACAGCAGCTTCCAGCCAGAAATAAGGATCTTGGACCTATGATTAGGTCTATATTTATACCGGAGGAGGGCCATACATGGGGTTGTTTTGACTATTCTCAACAGGAGCCTAGGCTGGTAGTGCATTATGCTTCTTTGCACAAATTTCCATCTGTTAACGATGTCATTGATAGTTATGAAAATGATACCTCTACAGACTTTCACCAGGTGGTAGCCGACATGGCTAAGATCCCTAGATCTCAAGCCAAGACAATTAATCTTGGATTATTTTACGGTATGGGTAAAGCTAAACTTCAAGCAGAGTTAGGTGTATCAAAAGATAAAGCTGCAGAATTGTTCGATCAATACCACGCTAAAGTTCCCTTCGTAAAACAATTAATGAATAGTGCTTCCAATCGTGCTCAGGAGCGTGGTCAAATTCGAACTCTATTAGGACGATTGTGTAGATTTCATTTATGGGAACCAAATCAATTTGGTATGCATAAAGCATTAACACATGAAGAAGCATTACAGGAACACGGACCGGGGATTAGAAGAGCATACACTTACAAAGCTTTAAATAAATTAATTCAAGGATCAGCTGCTGATATGACAAAAAAAGCTATGTTAGATCTTTACAAATCTGGTATAGTTGCGCACATACAAATTCATGACGAACTATGTGTAAGTGTTCAAGATGAAGAACAAGCAAAACAAATAGTTGAGATTATGGAAAATGCTGTCACTTTGGAAGTCCCCAACAAAGTTGATTATGAAAAGGGTGAAACTTGGGGAGATATTAATGGTTGATTATGGCTTACTTAAATGCAAACATACCTGTGCAATATGCACAAATAAGAAGGGAGTATTTATATGATCTCAAAAAACATCACGGAGAAGTTGAAGACTGTATTATCTTCGGTATTACCTGTATGTCAGGACGCGCTATCTTATGGCACGCGATTATGGAAAATGGTGCAATCTTTTATCGTCTCCCAATTACGGCTTTTATTCAACGTGGTTATGAACCCTCAGCTGTTCCACGTAAGAGAATTGATGAATTGGAGCTTTGGAATTCTTTTAGTTATTATCCTGCTGTTACTAGTTATGATATTCTAGATGGACAAGCTGGCAAGTACATAGGAAAAGATAAAAAATGGCATCACGGTAAATATTTATTTACCGTTGACTTTGCTCACCCAGAGTCTAATATACTCGACACTGATCATTCAGAGATACCACACGAACACAAGTGTGCACACATAATTGCATTAGATGACGGTAATTATGCAGCTCAACCTAACAATAGATGTATATGGGACTTACCTTCTTTCACTGTGAAAGATAATGTACCTGATTGGAAGGTTCAAACTAATGAGTGGAACGTAGAGGATACAGGACAGTGGAGAACAGAAGACACTGACAATTTCTTTTACGAAATGGAGGAAAAGAAAAATGATTAATAATGGAATATGTAGCTGTGGCCATAGACATAGAGGTATACCTGAGTGTAAATTTTGTGATTGTGTGTTGATGGGCCCATTAAAATTAGTAGAGGATAATATGTTTAAAAGAATTTGGAAAAAAATTAAAAGCTGGTTTTGGGTTAAAGACTAGTGGGAGGCTGTAATGGATTACAGATTTACAGCGATATTAATAGTTTTATTGTGTTTATTGGCTCTTTTTGTAAGACCTGTAGATAATCATACCCCATTGAAAATAGACTCAAAAAACTTTATACTGCCCAAACCAAAACCAAAAATAGATGAATAAGAAACCACTAAACATATCCGAAGAGGCAGCTGTGCAAATGCCTATGAAGACGGTTGCGAGTCTGATCGCGATGATCGCAGTCGGGACCTGGGCTTATTTTGGTATTCACGAAAAATTAAATCAACANAGTACAAAAATAGAGTTGATGACAAAAGATTTAGAACAAAACTCAGAGTTCAGAATTAAATACCCTCGTGGAGAACTTGGTCAGTCAAGTGGGGAAGCGGAGCTTTTTATGTTGGTGGAACACTTAGCAGGTGTTTTAGATGAAGTAGATAAAGAAGTAAAAAGTATGAGAAACAACGCAGTTAACATAGAATTTTTAAAAGATAGAACAAAAAAACTTACAGAAGATGTAGAAAAATTAATTAGAAACGGGAGTGAACACTAATGATTGAAGTTGTTTTTGCACTTTTACTTCTACAGGATCATAAAATTATAGAACATCGTTATCACGACAACTTACAAGATTGTCTTAAGGCCAAGCGTTATGCTATGAAGGACAAGAGCACTAAAGATAGAGTAGTCTACAAATGCATAAAATCTAAGGCCAACATAGAGCTATACATGGGAGAGAAAAAAATTCTTTCATTAATATTAGATTAATGCAGAAAAAAAATAAGAAACGTAATCCAATAGCAAAACAATTAAGACATTTTAAAAATAAGGTGATAAAAAGTAAAATGAAGTATAGTAGAAAAGGAGATAAAAAATATGCAACTGAGTAAACATTTTAAATTAGAAGAATTTACAAAGTCAATGACTGCAACTCGAAAGGGGATAGATAACTCTCCAGGAGCTGGTGATATAAAAAATTTAGAAAACGTTTGTTACGAAATANTAGAACCGCTTCGTGCAAAGTTTGAAAAACCAATTATCATTACATCAGGTTATAGATCAGAAGAATTATGTGAAGCGATAGGATCGAAAAAAACGTCGCAGCACGCGCGGGGGCAGGCGGTCGACCTAGAAATTGGTGGCATACCCAACATTAAAATTGCTTACTGGCTGTCTAATAACGTAGACTTTGACCAACTGATACTCGAGTACTACGATAAAAATGATCCAGCAGGNGGCTGGGTCCACGTGTCGTACAATGAAAANGGCGCAAACAGAAAACAAGTTTTAACATACGATGGGAAAACTTTCGAAAACGGTTTACCAGACATGGAATGGAAGGACGGAAAAGTTGTCGGATAAAATTAATTTAATGAAAGCATTCAGTAATATTGACACTGTTCATGGAGTGTGTGAACATTGTGGTGAAGAAACAATATTAGTAGCCATTGTTACAGACTTTTATAGATGTACTAATTGTGGAACTGATACACGACAACATATAAATGGTAGTATTAGGTACTTAAGATTATCTGAAGAAGATAAAAAATTTATAAGAGATCATGGCAAGGAAGTTTAAAACTTTTGTACCCAGACCTAAGCCAAAAAAGAGGCCTAGAGTACACAAAAAAAGAAAGAACAAAGATGAAAAACGTCGTTTTAAAAAATACAACCGACAGGGTCGCTAATCTCAGGCTTCAGGTAGTGGACTACAGACAAATCGTATAAAAATCCCGTGTTCATTGACTTCTGAACGCCCTATTTCCTCTAATTTACGCATAGATTCTTCATACCCATACATTAAACAATCATAGGTTGAATTAAATGGAGTAGGCCACTGATATGGGGTCATACATTCCCCTTGGGGTAAAGAGCACAATATTAACGTTAAAATTATTTTCATAAAGTCCTTGACAGTATTTGGAATATTTTATAGGATATCCGAATAAAATGTTAAACAAAGAAAGGATATAACAGATGACAGATTTTAGCAAATACAAAAACATCTCAGTAAAGAATGAGACGTATGCAAAAATTGACAAGATTAGAAAAGTGTTAGTACCTGATGATCCAAATGTATCAAGGGCTCAGGTGGTAACTATTCTAGTAAACAAAGAAGCCAAACGTTTNAATGGCAAAANCAAAGACTAACCAATANAGGAGGAAAGTATGAAATATACATTAGTCAAAAGAGTAAAGTTCTCAGGTAGTACACCTGATATGGTGAGCGTAATAAAAGAAGCTGACTCACTAGAAGATGCACTAAAATATAAAGTTGGTGCAGAAATGTTAGCAGAAAAAGAAGAACGAAAAGATTTTGAAATTCTGATTAACATTAATGATACGTTCACTTACATCAATGCGCAGCCGGAGAAACCTCTNATGCTAGTTGAAGAAGTTAAGGGTAAAGCATCGTAATGGCGGAACTTAAAGAAGAACATTTTGAGGTTATAGATAGTAATAAAGCTAAAAACTTTGACAGAGAAAACACTGTTAAACTNAATCAGGCTCGTGAAATCTATAACCGAACAAATGGTTTACAAAATATTTCCGAGTACGAACTTAAAAAATTTAATTGGTTAATGAAGTTTATACCCGGACAAACAGAAAAAGAGAACGAAGAGTATCTAAAGGAGATACAAAAAAAATTATGATGTCAGAAGAAGACATAAAAGAATATCATCGACTAGTTGAAAAACTAGAGCTCCTAAAAAAGAAAGGGACTCCGACCGATGATCGGGGTCCTGCAGATCTTACTAAACAAATAGAAGTTTTAAAGTTTAGGAACGAGAAGCTACATAAACATAATGAAAAACTAACTGAAGAAATACGTTCTCTTCGATCTCAACTATATGTGAAAGGAAACTAATGATAGGAATAACTAAAGAAATATTAGATCAAACTGTACATGAGGCATTGCCTTTAAGTGTAAGAGCGCATTCAGCGATTGCGCGTTATGAACCTAATGTAAAAACGCTACGTGACTTAATACAAAAAGAAGAAAAGGATTTATTGAGAATACCTAATTTTGGAAGAGTATCTATAAAAGAAGTAAAAGATGCTTTAGGTGCTATGGGTTTAACTTTAGGTACAGATCCTNACTCTATACCTCCAACGCTTGATAAAATTACTGAAGACTTGCATTACAGTTTAATTGATCACGCTTCGACTGCAGCAGGTAAATCTCTAGATGTTATCTTGCAGAAAAAAGAATGGGCNTACAATGATATTGAAAAGTATTTTAAAACTCATCAAAAGATAATGGAGTATTACAAAGAATCATTGCAGAGGTTACATGATTAGAGGCGATAGTGCTGAGTATAACTTACTAGCAAAGTGGGCAGATCAATTAAGCCCTCGAGACTTTTATTTAACTGTAGAGATAGGAGTTAGAGAAGGTTATGGCTCGGATGTCATTATGGAAAACTTAAAGAATCGTCCTAANTTTCANATTGGTATTGATCCTTACGGAGATATTATTTACGACCANGTAGATATGCCTCCAGGTACGATTCCTAGATGGACAGACTTTGAAGGTAATTTATTNTATAATGAAGATGGGTCTTACAAGATACCAACGTATCCTAACTCTATGAAACAGAATTTTTTAGAAGCATTCAAGAAACACGAAAATTTTATTTTATATCAATTAGAAGACGAAGAATACTTTAATGCGTTCGGTAATGGTGTGCCTATTTATTATAAAGGAGAGAAAAAAATTATAAACAAATATGATTTTGTTCATTTCGATGGACCTCATACTACGTCTGCGGTTTTAAATGAAGCTTTGTTTTTTGCTAATAGATCTAATCCTGGTGCTAGATTTGTTTTTGATGATGTAGATACTTACAATATGAAACAAATTGAAAATGTATTAAAACATTATTGTTTTAAGTTGTTAGAAAAAGGAGGAAAGAAAGTTTGTTTAGAAAAAACAGATAAGGTNGTTCTTTAATGGGTTATAAAAATCCTTACGACGAACGACGGATTGACAAGGATTTTGCCTACATGAACTCGGAACGCGGATACATAACAAGGGCTATTTCAGGTAAATTTAAACCTAGTTATGAAAAGTCTGGAGGTCATGTTCCTGCGTTAGATAAGAAAGAAATATGGAGATTATATATGAACCATTTAATTAATATGAAAGAAAAATTTCCTAAGTCTGATGGTAGAATTTGTAGATATTGTGAGCAACCATTTACATTTAAAGCTAGACGTGGAACTAGAGGTAAAGGGTATCAAGGTAGACAAGGACAAATAAAAACTAATTTTAGTATAGATAGATACGACCCAAGATTGACGTATACTACTGATAATATTGTCTTTTGTTGTGTTGCTTGTAATGATAAAAAGAGAGACAGTAACCCCGATGATTGGTTAAATTATTTAAGGGTTGGATTGGAGTTTAAACGTGATTAGAATAATTATTATATTAATATTATTAAGCGGATGTAGCGCGAAGTTTGATGGTTATGATCCATCAACTTCTATGTTAAGATGGGTATTGACAAATGATAAAACTAAATAAAAAATTTTATTACCCGAGCTCTACTCGGAAAATAATAGATGGTAAAAGACATTACCTGGTAGGTGAAGAAAAACTACCAAGCGTAACTTCTATCTTGGCTGCATGTCAAAGTGAAGAAAAGAAAGCTTCATTGGAAGCGTGGAAAGAACGAGTAGGAGAGGGCGAAGCAACGCGGATCAAGGACAATGCTGCAGCTCGCGGAACTTTAATGCACTCGGTTCTTGAAGGACATATCTTAAATAGACCGGTTATAGATCTTACGCCTGAAGGACAACTAGCTACGAAGATGGCCAGACAAATCATGGACCACGGATTAACAGATAANNTNGAAGANNTNTGGGCAGCTGAATGTGTTGTATTTTATCCGGACATGTATGCAGGGGCCTGCGATGGAGTTGGAATCTACGAAGGTAAAGAAGCAGTGATTGACTTCAAACAAACTAATAAACCGAAACGAAAAGAATGGATCGAGGATTATTTTTTACAACTAGCAGGATATGCCATTGCACATAANCAAATNTATCAAACTAATATCCAGTTTGGAATCATTCTAATGTGTAGTAAGGACCTATATTACCAAGAATTTCGTGTAGAAGGAGAAGAATTCAAACATTATGCGAACAAATGGTGGCANAAAGTAGATCAATANTATCAACAGAAAAAAGAATTTGAAGAATTAGTTGACAGAACTGGAATGTAATGCTATAGGATATTATATGAAAGGAGAAATATGTTTAAAACATTAATAAANGAGTTAAAAAGATATAANGATNTAAANGAGAAAGAACTAGATCTTAAAATNTTAGATCAATTTGACTTTCAAAAAAAATGGAAAGTGTGGCCAAAANAANNNGTTACAACACAGGTGGTAGTTGCACCAACTTATGAACAGGTATCTACTTCTGCTCAACACCCATATGCGGGAGGTTGGAAATGAAAAAACTAATCACTTACTATAAAGGTAAAATCAAAGACTATCCTGGAGCTGAGAAAACAAAGGTCAGGTATCCTGCCATAGATCTCAAAGGAACCACGTTTTGCAAGGCTAAAAACTGTGATAACCACCTGTACAAATACGAAAGCACCAGTTTACCGGGATATTGTCAAGACTGTGGTTAAAATGCAACAGTAGTGTGGCATAAATGCAACACTTTCCTGCGACAATTTGACATTTGACTTATGATAAATTATAGGATATTATGTTAATGATACAAAAGTCAGCATAGGGATATGTTGAATCAAGAGTCACGTCCTTGATTTTGCAAATTCGTGTATGGTTCATTGTAAATCCTGCCTGCAAGGTGTTTTCGGCACTATAGGGCAGGTCTTGGTAATAGAGGGCTGGCAAGGACACCGAGTCTGTAGCCTAATTAACAACCCAGACTTTTGTATCCACCTATAGACTTTTTTTGCCAGAAAAATTTTTTTGTTTTTCAATTTACGAATCGTGGTTACAATGGTTACAATGGGTTTGAAATGACTATTATTCGCTAATACCAACAGTTTTAGACGATATTTTTGTAACAAATCTTGGTTACAATGTGGTTACAGTGGTTACAATGCAGTAAAATCAATGCTTTTAGCATCCCCGTACGCGCGCATAAGAAACGGATTTTGGAAAAAATGTTGCCTAGAGAAAAAAACTATAGGTGGTATACAAAGGTATGAAAAGAAAAAAGTCAAAATATAAACATGCAGTAATAGGTAAAAAGAAATATTATTTTTATTCTATCGAATGGATTGATCCGTGTGGTGATTCGGGCCATGCTGAAGCTACTGATGTAAAAGATTTGAAGCCTGCTAAAATGATAACTCAAGCATATATATTTGATAAAGATAATAAAAATGTTTGGACGTTTGCGTCGTACGATACTGAGTCTGCAGTCTTTTCTGATCGTAATGTATTTCCCAGATCTATCGTCACTAAAATGGAAAAGGTTAGTCTTTAATCTCTTCTGCTGTTTCTGCGTCAGCTTCTATAATTGGTTTGTAGGTTTTCAAAGCTTTCTCTAATAGTTTATCTAATTCTGATTCTTCCATATTATCCATGTCTTTGTGCAAGTGTAAGTGATTATTATTTTGATACCCGGCAGCTTTACCTCTAGCTACTTCTGCATTGATTGCAGCACTCCAGGCTTTTGATTCTCTTGCCTCATCACGTAATTGTCCAAGTTCACTGTAATGAGATTCTTTGGTGACATCATATTTTTTTAATTTTTCAGATCTTAGTCTGCCTATGTACTGACTAACTAAAGGGTAGAGAGAAGGGTTTTGAAGCTTACTAGCAGAAACATAGGCAGAATTAGGATCATAGCCCGCTTCGATAGCGCATTCAGTAGCGGTCTTCCTACCTTCATTTGCTACCACTAGATTAGCGAACTTGAGTTGTTTTTCTGTAAGTCTTTTTGGTAAACCCATGACTTGCAATATAATTTATTTTTGGTATATGTTCAAGNATGGTATCAGGAAAGCTATTAAGACAGGCCCTAGATAAGTTTTTNAAATCACCAGTNGCACAAGAGGCAAGAGTTCAAGTGTGTTTACCGGANGGAAAATTTTACGACATCAAGGACATNAAATTAATGGAAAACAAAATACTTGGCGTGCGTGAAACTCATAGATTGGTAATGACATTGTATACTTCGAAGTGGAATATGGGTGAAGTTATTAAGAAAATNGATTAGCCAAAGAGCAACACACTTAGCCTAAAAAATGATNAAAGGTGAGACTAAATTTTGGCATGAAATTAAAGCGTTCAATATTAAAAATAATTGCAAATTATCATTTACACGCNTGGAAAATAGTGCTNCACANGGGACTCCTGATCTATTGGGNTATAATANTTCTGGNCACTTTTTCACTGTCGAATTGAAGCTAAAAAAAGCTAAAAAAATTCACTTCTCTCCTCATCAAATTGCCTTCCATTTAACTCATCCGAACAATTCATTTATCATGCTAAAGACCCTCGGTCCTTTAGCAATAAAACTTTTTGAGGGAAGGTTTATTGAAGATTTAATTAAGGGGAAGGCTGATCCATGTGCCACGGATATGGAGTCAAGTCTTAAATTTCTACAAAACGTTTAGCGTCCTACATATTATAGGACAAATGTCAATGGACAAAGTGTCGCGGCTCGAGAGAAGAGCTTGTGGGCGGGACCCACCCGGGGAGGAAAAAAATTTTAGCTTGTTGCCTGTTGCCTGTGGACGTGGCCTGCGGACTGTGATGCGTGCTTGCGGGCGGGACCCTCCCTATTTTTTATTTCTGCTTGAGGGCTGGAGGAATACTACCAGCCCTAAGATTTCTAATGTTGACCATAAGAAATATTTTTAATTTTTGGGTTCCAACATCGTCTACAGTCTAGACATTGCCCGCCCTGCTTAGGTGCTGGACATGTTGCTTTTTTTGTAACCACGGTTGAAGTATTGGGCCAGCTGGTCACTGGTCCCTGGTCCACCATCGGTGATGACAACCTGATAACC
>FUFK010066952.1_pt1 | contig 37819 bp, 32 predicted proteins | sample 1021851 | NCBI WGS metagenome assembly FUFK01 (sample SAMEA51879418, study PRJEB19060) | metagenome
GCGGGCACCTTCTCGAGTTGCGCGTTGCCACGTAACAATTTTCATATATTTGTGAACACTTAGCCCACCTGTATAGTTAGCCGCTCCCGAAGTTGGCAGAACATGATTGGTACCGGATGCTTTATCTCCAAAAGCAACCGTCGTCTCTTCACCTAAAAATAAAGANCCATAACAGCTAAGATTTTCTAACCACCAGTCTAGATCTGCAGCCTGCACNGTTAAATGTTCAGGTGCATANTCATCTGATGTTTGCGCCATTTCCTCACGGTTATCACAAAGNATTACTTCGGNGTANTCTCGCCAAGCTGCAAATGCNTTTTCACGGTTCGTATCTGGCAAATCTTCTATCAATCCNGGAACAAGCTNCATNACTTTTTCAGCCAATGCTTGATCATCCGTTACGAGCCAAACAGGTGAATTATAGCCATGCTCTGCTTGTCCTACCAAATCAACAGATACTATCATGGGATCAGCCGTCCCATCTGCGAGAATAAGGCTATCCGTAGGACCAGCAATCATATCAATACCAACGCGTCCGAACAACATGCGCTTTGCCTCCGCAACAAACTGATTACCTGGGCCGACCAGAATATTTGCTTTTGGCAAACCAAACAAACCAAATGTCATTGCTGCTATTCCTTGGACCCCGCCCATTNCGAGTATTTTATCNGCACCACAAATATGCGCAGCGTAAATTATCGCTGGAGCCACCCCAAAACCGGGTCTAGGAGGAGAGCACGCTATAATATTTTCACAACCTGCAACTTTCGCTGTTGTGACCGTCATAATGGCACTCGCAATATGGCTATAACGACCGCCAGGAATATAACACCCTGNTGCATTCACTGGGATAGCTTTTTGCCCTGCTATTAGTCCTGGTACAACTTCAGTTTCAAAATTTGCAACAGTTGATTTTTGAGCTCTAGCAAATCTCTCAACATTGGANTGAGCAAATTCAATATCTTGCTTCATCTTGTCTGGAACTAANTCAGCTGCNGCCTCAATGGCGCTTTNAGAAAGAANAACTTCGCCGTCATANTTATCAAATTTAGANGCGTATTCTAATGCCTTTTCATCACCACCATTTTCAATATCATGTAGAATATCTCTTACAATTTGCTGAGTCTTTGTATCATCACTACGTGAATGAAGAGGCGCTTTTTTCAAATATTTTATAGTCATAATTATATTCCTGCTGCTGCTTTAACTGCAGCTTCATTATTGTTGTGTTGAATTGATCGGTAGAAGGCATAGCCAATCAGAGAAAAGCCAATGCCACCTGTGATCAATTCAGGTACATGGAAAAGTGATTGTAAGAACATGATAACCGAAAGGGCAAATATGGAATAAAAAGCTCCGTGCTCTAAGTAACGGAATTCAGTAAGAGTGCCACGTTCTACCAGCATTATGGTCATTGAACGAACATACATCGCACCAATACCTAAACCTATTGCGATTAGTAAAATGTTGGTTGTAAGTGCAAAAGCCCCAATAACTCCATCAAAAGAAAAACTAGCATCTAAAACTTCTAGATATAGGAAAGCACCCAATCCACCCCTCGCATCAATTGAGCTTTTGGATCCAGCCATACCATCAAGATAAGACCCTAAACCATCGACCAGCATAAATACTAAAAGTCCAAAAAGTGCAGACATTAGAAAGGAAGCGTGCTTTGTTTCTGGTAAAAATTGGCAAATTCCAATTATCATACAAAGTACGATTACAATTTCAAAACCCCTTATTGAACCAAACTTACGCAAATTTCTCTCAAGTCCCACAAACCAATCCACCGATTTATCTTCATCAACAAAAAATTTTAGAGCAACCATCATCAAGAAGGTTCCCCCAAAAGCCGATATCGGACCATGGGCGTCTTCGATGATATGCGAATACTGGTCTGGATCGGAAAGAGCTAAATGCATCGCGGCAAATGGGTTAATCCATGCGAAGATTGCGACAATAGCCAATGGGAAAATAATACGCATGCCAAAAACGGCAATTAATATACCCCACGTTAAAAACCTTTTTTGCCAAACAGGTGTCATCTCCACTAATTTATTGGCATTAACAATCGCATTATCGAAGGACAAAGCTATTTCCAAGGCTGCTAATATTCCACCAATAATGAGAAACCCGATTAAGCCGGATAAAGTGCCAGTTGTTACCCACCCCAACCAACCTGATAAAGTTAATCCGCTCACAGTAACTATTATTGGCCATTTCTGGTATGATAAAGCTGATCTAGTCATCCAAACACCTTATGATCCAAACTCCCGGTTAGGCAGCTAAGAAATTACACAAATATTTTTTTAAACTTCTACTTTGGCTGCTGCCTCATCAAATTCAGTTGCTGCTTTTAGAGTTAACTCCGCGCTTAGTAGTTCGTCTGCAATGGAGGGAGATATAGTAAAATATGAATGCCCTTGCGCTGCAAGTGTCATCATTTGTTCAACAGACCGAATGGAAGCTATAAGTATTTTACACCGGCTGGTAGGGTGCTTTTCCAAATCTTTCATTAGAGACATATGATCATAAGCGTCCAACCCGGCTTCTTCCATACGACCAAAGTATGGTGCTATATAATCAGCCTCTATGGCATCTGCCGTAATGTATTGTTTAGAATGATAGCAGGCAGTCATCAAGATAGAGAGCCCAAGCCTTTTCATTTCTGGCACTAATTTTACACCTTCTTTAGTCAAAGGAACTTTAACTACAAAGTTAAAATTAAAATTTTGCGCTTCTTCTTTTCGCTGCGCTGCAAAACTAATTGCCGTTTCATCGCAACTTGGCAGCTGAATATGAAACTCTTTTACGTTGAGTTTTTCAGCCAAGGCCATTTTTGAGGACCAATTTATACTCGGGTAAAATAAACCAGCTCGTTCTGCCAAAATAGGATTTGTTGTAATACCATAGAAAAGACCAGAAGGAATCCATTCCTGCCACGAGTCAACATCAAAAGAGTCCAAGTATAGTTTCACGTAAAAACTTTCAAAAAATATCTAAATCTATGAACTTTACCGAATAACGATAATTAATTTAGTCATGTTTCTCAAGCACCTGAGGAAACCAATCTTTAAAATCGATCTTGAACCTTCTCTATGCAATTTTATATCGTTGATAAGGAGATAGGCGTAAAAGTTTATTGCGACTTATCAAACGCCTTTTAATTGCAATTTTTATCATCATGTTTCTGATTAAAAGATGAAAATAAACTGGCATTCTGTTTACTCACAAATACTTCAAACTCTTCTGTTGCCTGTTCTCTTGTTTCAGGGGTGGAAGTTGAGGAAAAATATAATTGAACTTCCAGAAGCAACTGGAGACCGGCGGGGGACTATTGGAAAAGGAAATAATCTCAGACTAATTTTTTTGGGGGACTCCTCGGCATGTGGTGTTGGTGTTTCTCATCTAGACCAGGCACTATCTGGCAAACTCCTTAATATTTTAAGTCAGAAATATTCATGTGTTTGGCAAGTTTTTGGCAGAAGTAAATTAATGACTTCAGAGCTTACTACGTTAATTTCGAAGGAGGAAAAAAGAAAGTTCGACATAGCAATAGTGTGCATTGGCATGAACGATATTACAGATGGGAAAAGTGTCGAAANCTGGATGCGTGATATTNTAAAATTACNCAAAATAATAATNAAAAAATATGATATTTCAGAGATAATATTCTCTGGAATTCCACCTGTTCGTAAATTAACCCAAGTCCCCCAGCCACTATTACACCTACTTAGTCTTAAAGCANATATTTTTGGGAAAGCTCTACAGNAATTTTGTGAAAACAATGAAGAATGCTGCTTTATTGATATTGATTTGCCAGTATCGAGCCAAACAATGGCAATCGATGGCTTTCACCCTAACGAAGTTTTCTACAGTGCTTGGGCGAAACGCATTAGTAAGTCTATAATTAAATAAGCTTAAGCCATGTGTAGATTAGTAATTTAAGACTATCTACATATTTTATATTAGTAGATCCATTATCAGCAAGCCACAGCTTATGTAGACTTTCAAAGTTACATTACTGCTCTATTTTGCATTTATGCGAGGAAAGCAATGGTTCTTAAATTAAACTCTATACGAAAATCATACCGCACTAACGAAGGCAACGTGTCAGTTCTAAATGATGTAAGCTTAACTCTTCTCGCAGGCGAAACACTCGCGCTGAGAGGTGAATCGGGTAGTGGGAAAAGTACCCTTTTACACATTGCCGGTGCACTAGAGTTACCCGACGCAGGCAGCGTAGAAATAGATGGCAAAGAGTTATCCAAGATGGATGATACTGGAAGAGCAGCCGTCAGGCGGAAAGACATCGCAATAATATTCCAACACTTTAATCTAATTCCATCTTTGAATGTTGCCGCAAACATCAANTTNCAAGCAAATTTGTCAGGNNCAGTAGACAAAATNAAATTAGAAAAAATTGTGTCTTCTCTTGGNTTATCCGACCAAATGGGAAAATATCCGGAAGCATTGTCTGGCGGACAACAACAAAGAGTTGCGATTGCTCGAGCATTAGTAACGGAGCCGAAACTTTTATTGGCCGATGAACCAACCGGAAACTTAGACGAACAAAGTGCACAATCTGTGCTTGAGGAAATGCTAACGTTGGTGGCAGAAACTAACACTGCCTTGATGGTAGTGACTCACTCTCGGAATGTTGCAGCGAGAATGGATAAACAGCTCCGATTAATAGGAGGACGGCTGAAGTGATAGTTTCATGCCTTTTTACGCTTCTATCACATTGGTATAGGAACCCGTTGCAAATATTTGCTTATCTTTCAGGTGTTGCGCTNGCTACTGCACTGTGGTCAGGAGTGCAGGCNATTAATCATGAAGCGAAGGTCAGCTATAGAGCTGCTGCGCAGACTTTGGGCGAAGGTCAGTACGACTTAATTCGNCCCAAGCAAGATNAGACCATTTCAGTTNTCGANTATGTTANCCTCAGAAAATCAGGNTGGTTAGTATCTCCAGTAGTTGATGGNTATTTAGNNAACNTNCGANTANTNGGCATGGATCCATTAACGTTACCCTCATCTTTTTTATTTTCGAATGCCAATCTTACTAGTTCCATTAGTGGAAATGATTTTTTCGAAGTACTAATAACCAATGAAAATACTTCAAAAAACTTCGGACCAAATGTTAAAGTAATAATTGATAAAAATGTTGCACCGGGTATGGCGGTAGGCGATATAAGTTTAGTTCAAAGATTACTTAACAAAAATAGCATTACTTACCTGATNGTTAACCCTANACAACCTTTAGAACAAACAGAATTAGAAGAAATCACACCTCATTTAGCAATAATTAATACTGAGCAAATGACCGATATCTCGCAGCTCACTGATAGTTTTCATTTAAACCTGTCAGCATTTGGTTTGCTCAGCTTTGCAGTAGGTTTGTTTATTGTACATAGTACGATTGGCCTCGCTTTTGAGCAGCGACGGNCCATGATGCGTTCAATGNGATCTATGGGAGTNTCACTACGAACACTGATTATCTCCGTCACAACTGAAATGATGATTTTAGCAATGGTTGGTGCGGTTTTNGGNATAGTTTTAGGNTACNTAATCGCNGGTNTTTTNCTACCAGATGTTGCNGCAACCNTACGNGGCCTATACGGCGCAAATATTTCTGGAACACTACANTTAAGACNAGATTGGTGGCTNTCAGGTTTGNTAATTGCANTGCTCGGAACTNGTTTAGCAATGTCATCCCAAATTTGGCAGATAACTAAACTGCCCATTTTANCCAGNGCAAAACCTAGGGCTTGGATGGTTGTTACCACTTCATATTTTACTTTGCAGATGAAGGCCTCTGTCGTGTTACTCGCTCTGGGCTCAATTTTTGCAATACTATTTGATGGACTAGTAGCCGGCTTTGCATTATTAGGTGCTCTACTTATTGCGGCTGCAATAGCACTACCTGCATTTTTAGCATCGTGTCTGAGAAAACTTCAAAAATCTGCTAATACTCCATTGTGGGACTGGTTCTGGGCTGACACACGACAGCAGTTACCCGGTTTAAGTCTTGCATTGATGGCCTTGTTACTTGCTGTATCAGCTAACATCGGGGTTTCAACTATGGTTTCAAGTTTCAGATTAACGTTTATCAGTTTTTTAGATCAACGTCTTGCACCAGAACTTTTTTTACAGGTAGCTAGTAAAGATCAAAGCTCCGAATTAAACACCTTTCTTTCTGAACGTGGTATTGAAGTTTTACCATTAGTGTCCGTTGAAACAGTAATATCTAAGCAACCAGCTGAACTCTTTGGCATCAAAATTGGAGATACTTATAGAGAGAATTGGCGTTTTCTCGATGCCNTTGAAAATCCATGGGACATAGTACAGTTGGGTAAAGCTATCATAGTTAATGAGCAATTTGCNCGCCGANCAAATCTTTGGGTGNGTGATCAGGTTAATATTAGTCCTNATTTTACGCTACCAATTGCTGCTATNGTTGGAGACTATGGGAACCCTAAAGGCCAAGTCATAGTTAATGAAGAATTATTCAGTAANTTATTTCCCCAACTATACCCGGCTCGCTTTGGAATTAGGACAGATAACCCGGCTGAGCTGCAGTCTCAAATAATAAATCAAATCGGTATCGATAAAAATTCGATTATAGATCAAAAGTCACTAAAAGCATTTTCAATGGAAGTTTTTGAGAGAACATTTCTTGTTACCTCTGCCTTAAACATTCTAACACTTGGAGTAGCCAGCTTCGCCATTTTAATGAGCTTACTCACCTTGGCTGACAGACGGATCCCACAGCTTTCCCCAGTTTGGGCATTGGGACTTACACGGTTACAATTAGGAAAACTAGAGCTTGTCCGTGCAGTCTTACTTGCTTTATTCGTGGTTATTTTCTCTATACCAACAGGTTTGGTGCTCGCATGGGTACTATTGAATGTGATCAACGTAAAAGCCTTTGGCTGGCAGTTACCAATGTTTATATTCCCATTTGAATACCTTAAGCTTGGCTTATACGCGGTATGTGCTGCGTTTCTGGCGGCGACATGGCCCAGCCTAAGACTAATCAAAACGCCTCCAAGCGATTTATTGAAGGTTTTTGCGAGTGAACGTTAAGCTTCTAATTTTATTGGTCCTTTTACCCTGTAATTTAATAGCCCAAAGTTTTTCAGGTCTAGGAAGTACAGCGGAAGGTTTTACTAACCCTATACCGAATAAAAGTTTTAACTTTCCTTTGGACCATGGATCACACAACGANTATAGAGTGGAGTGGTGGTACCTCACGGCAAATTTAATAGGTGAGGACGGAACACCTTATGGTATCCAATGGACTCTTTTTCGCACAGCGCGCTCACCAACTGAAGGNAATAGTTGGCTTTCTAATCANATNTGGTTCGCCCATGCAGCGGTNACCACGCCCAANGAACATTTCACCACAGAACGGTTTGCCCGAGGGGGAATTGGCCAAGCTGGCGTCAATGCTGAACCTTTTGAGGCTTGGATTGATGAATGGTCATTGCGTGGAGAGNATTTTGACGAATTAAGCTTAAAAGCCACGGGATCAAATTTTTCCTACCGCATGTCTTTAGAAGCAAACGGACCAATAGTTTTTCATGGTGATAAAGGCTACTCAATAAAGTCNTCTGAGGGACAAGCAAGTTATTACTACTCTCAACCTTTTTTTAAGATAGAAGGCACTCTCACACTTCCAGAAGGGGCTATTAATGTATCGGGAAGTGCATGGCTGGACCGTGAGTGGTCATCTCAACCTCTGTCTGAAAATCAATCAGGATGGGATTGGTTTTCACTTTCGCTTGACGACGGAGTTAAATTAATGGGCTTTCAACTTCGTCAGACTGATGGTTCAACTTTCAGTTCATCATCTTGGATTGAGCCAGACGGTTCATTAACCTCATACGGAAACAAGGAATTTGTAGCGAAGCCACTTAATTTACACACCGTGGGAGAAAAAAAACTTCCAACGCGTTGGCGCTTGTTACTTAAGGATAAAAATGTTGATGTAACAGTCAAGGCAATCAACCCAAATGCTTGGATGAACCTTTCAATCCCCTACTGGGAAGGCCCCGTAGAGATTTCCGGAAGTCATTCGGGAAGAGGGTATTTGGAAATGACGGGCTATTAAAAAATACCCGCTTTCAAACGACATTGAAGTCGCAATTGGAAAAGATACTAAGAAGTCAGAATTATATCTTCTAACCCAATTATACTGAAGGCTCCTTTAAAATGACGATAGAACTAGATAAGATAGTATCTAAGTACCGCGACAAAGGGTTTGTTTCAGGGCTGCCTGTATTCTCAAGAACTGAAACGGACGAAATACTAAATTACATAGAAGGACTTGAAGAAAAGCACAAAAAGGGTGCTGGTGGGCATTCCCTTAATCAATTTTTTCGTGTAAATGGACACGTAGTTATTCCAAAGCTTGCCGAAATAGCACGCAACACAACTATCTTGGACATTATTGAAGCTTTACTTGGGCCTAATCTATTAGCTTGGTCAGTTGAATTATTCATTAAAGAACCAAACAGTGCAAAAACTGTTTCTTGGCATCAAGACATAACTTATTGGGGCATGGGTGAGACAGATGACGAAATTACCGCTTGGCTTGCCTTGTCTGATGTGAGCATTGAAGCCGGCTGCATGCGCTTTATCCCAGGAAGCCATAAAGAAGGCTTAGTCGAACATCGCGATACATTTGATAAAAATAACCTATTATCAAGAGGACAGGAAATTTCAAATGTGAAAGAAGAAGATGCTGAGTTCGGACCACTACTGCCTGGAGAAATATCTTTACACCATGGAAGATGCTTTCACGCCTCGGGTAAAAACAGATCTAAAAATAGGCGTGTTGGGATAGCAATTCGATACGTGACACCAGAGGTCAGAGATCATGCCCCTGGACGTGATTGGGCCATGCCTGTACGGGGCGAAATACCTAGGGGTGGATGGGATTGCATTGCAGGACCTCGTGGTCTTTTTCATCCAAATGATTTAATGCTTTACGATCGCATTCTGGCTGGACAATCAAAGACACTTGCAGAAGGTGCTCGTAACCAAGTCAAACTTTATGGATCGTGAACTGAAAAAGATGGATAAAAAAGTAAAATTTACTGCGATGAAGAACGGAACCCGTGAAGATTATCAACTTTTAGCGGAATTAGAAAAGCCATTCTTATCTCTTACCGCAGATAGAGTTCTAAACGAACTACGTGAAGCAGGAAATGCCACTCTTGAGGGGTATAAGATTACACGTCTCGAGCATGGCTTACAATCAGGCACTCGTGCAATGCGTGATGGAGCGGATATAGACTGGATTGTCGGAGCTCTTCTTCATGATATCGGTGACGGACTAGCACCTCAGAACCACGACCGTATGTCAGCAGAAGTTATCAGACCATTTGTTAGATGGGATGTTGCTTGGACAGTTGAACATCATGGCATTTTTCAAATGATATATTATGCCCATCATTACAATTGGGACCGCAATGCGAGAGACAAATTTCGAAATCATCCTCTTTTTAAGACGTGTGAGGAATTTTGTGAACGCTGGGATCAATCAAGTTTTGACCCCGACTACCCAACGGAACCATTAGAAACCTTTGAACCAATGGTAAGACAGGTATTCAATAGAAAGGCATATGACCCGGCAGTACTTCGTGAGGGATTTATATCATCTCTTACCAGAAAAGAGGAGAAAATGCGCTCTATATAGATCAGTAAAATAGACGAACTAGGCTCCATATCATTTACGGCACGTAATTCTCCTGTTAGATTTTTTCAAATTTTGCCAGTGTACTTTGACTTAGTTCTTTGCATATAGGGTAGGTTATTCAACTATAGTGGCAAAATTCAAGGTATGGGGGAAATATGCAAATATCAGAAAATGATCTTGCTGATGCAAGGCAATCTTGGGGTGATGGCCTGATTAAAATTTCACAAATATTCGAGAGTAGTGGTATAGATGAGGCCAAGTCCTTCGCAAGTAGTCTTACAGACAATCTTTATGGCTTTGATTTTGGTCCAATATTATTCAAACCAACATTAAGCGGTGGCGCTCAAACATTTCGACAAGATAAAGAAGGCACCTTATCATATTTTGTTGGACAAAACCCAAAGTACCCAAAAGATACTGGATTTGGCCTTAAATATTGGAGAGATGTTCGCTTTGATACTTCCAACATATTTATTGAAGATACCGTCGCGATGTGGATGGGGTGGGTATCTTTTGAAGATAAGGATGGAAATATTACCAAAGTTGATAAAAGCTGGGGCTATAAAAAAGATTCCAAAGGTAATCTTAAGATCATCCTACACCACTCTTCCCTTCCATATAAAGACTAGCGCACTTTGCAAAATATGACCTTTATTCTAAGAAACGCGGAAATAACAATAGAAAATGCCAATTAAATATTCTCGTAAAGATTTCCCAGAAGGATTTAAATTTGGAGCAGCAACTGCTGCTTACCAAATAGAGGGTTCAGAAAATGGAAACTGTGGAACCTGTCATTGGGATACCTTCTCTACGACACCTGGAAATGTAAATAATGGAGAAAACGGCTCTATTGCGTGTGATCATTTTCATCGTTTTGAAGAGGATTTAGATTTAGTAAAAGCTGGCGGGTTCGACTCCTATAGATTTTCCACATCTTGGGCTAGGGTAATGCCTGATGGTAAAACAATAAACAAAGATGGTTTGGACTACTATGATCGTTTAGCAGACGCTATTTGCGAACGAAATTTACTGCCAAACCTTACGCTTTATCACTGGGAATTACCATCTGCATTGGCTGATATCGGAGGCTGGGCAAATCGTGAAACAGCAAAACGATTTGTTGATCATACTAATGCTGTTATTAAATGTATTGGAGACCGCATGGACGCGGTTGCAACTATCAATGAGCCGTGGTGTGTAGCCTGGTTGAGTTACTTCCTTGGTCATCATGCGCCTGGTTTGAGAGATATACGAGCTGCAGCTAGAGCTATGCATCATATCTTACTTGCACATGGACTTTCAATTGATGCAATGCGTTCGTTGGGGACTTCAAATATCGGTATTGTTCTAAATCTTACGGAAGTACAGCAAGCGAGCGATACTCAATCGGATGTATCTGCAAAAGATCGCCTAGATGGAATCCACAATAGATGGTTTTTGGATGCAATATTCAAAGCGGAATATCCCGATGATATTCTTAAAGATCTTATTCATTTTATGCCCAAAAATCTCGAAGATGATATGACGCTAATTTCTTCATCAATCGATTGGATAGGTATAAATTACTATACAAGAACAATAGTAGCCGAAGATGCAAACGAGCCTTGGCCATCTATAAAAGAGATTAAAGGTCCATTGCAACAGACCCAAATGGGTTGGGAAATCTATCCAGATGGTCTAAAAAATTCATTAGTACGGGTGAGTAGGGAGTATACCGGTGAGCTTCCAATGCTAGTTACTGAAAATGGTATGGCGTGGAAAGACACAGTATTAAATGAAAAAGTCTTTGACCCAATTCGCGCAGACTATATTTCGTCTCATCTAAGTGCTGCTAAAGCAGCAATTGATCAAGGAGTAAATTTAAAAGGTTTTTTTTACTGGTCTCTACTGGATAATTTTGAATGGGCCTTTGGATACGAAAAGCGCTTTGGACTAGTTCATGTAGACTTTGAAACACAAAAACGAACCCCCAAAGCATCTTTTCATGACTTGGCGCTGGCGTTAACCTCTTGATGTTACTTTAGATGTGCCAATCTAAACTCCTTGTCGAAACGCAAAAGTAGGTAATTTTAAACAAGCATTAACACGAAAGCAAAGAATTGTTTTGAATAATTATGAAATTACACGCTTAGATTATGGAGTCACTAGATTTCGCGAGAAATTTATCTCAGCTGATTGGCGCTGTAATATCTGGCACATTCAGGGTCGTGAGAGAGACCTAATAATTGATACAGGTTTCGGGCTGTCCTCACTATCAGCGGCTATTACAGAAATATCTGATCGACCAATCATTGCAGTTTGCACCCATAGCCATCATGACCATGCAGGAGGACTTTGTCAGTTCGAAAATAGATGCGGCCACCACGCAGAGGCAAAGATCTTTGCCGAGCCATCCAGAAAAGCTATTGTTGCCGACCTTCTTGATGCATCGGTAATTCGCAAATTACCCTATGAAGGATTTGATATTGAAACCTGGTGTTATCAACCTGCACCATTAACTGGGCTGATCGATGATGGTGATATTATTGATCTTGGTGACCGCCATTTTCATATCGTTCATGTGCCCGGGCATTCACCAGGATCAGTTGCGATATTTGAACCGAAAACTGGGATAATCTTAACAGGAGATGCAATCTACGATGGGGTGCTTTATGACCATCTTTTTCATTCAGTTCCAGATCAACTAGTAGAGAGCCTAAATAAGATACTTTCAATGGATTTTAATATCGTCCATGCAGGACATTTTCACAGTTTTGATAAAGACAGAGCTAAGATTATTGTGAGTGAGTACATGGATGGCAAGAGAAGCATGCTTTGCCCTATTTCTTAAAGAAAGAGAAGCCAGACATCCTCGAAATTTTAGTTAGACGAATATTATACTACAGGGCAATATATGAATTTACACTATTCAATGGTAAGTTTTTAGTCCATTGTAAATTTTTATTTTAGACTTACTTAACGATCTAGTAAATATTGCGGCTAGGGAGACATAGAAATGGTAAATTTGCAGGAAGAAAAGGATCTAGAGAATAACGTTTCAATAAGTGCCAGAAGATATGAAGAGTCTCCATTTATTCAGCGTCATGATACAAAAAATATGGTCCGAGGGGTATACGCTGGAAGATTCTTTGCAGTTTACAATGGTGAAGATTATCTAGCCAAATACTGGACCCTGCGCCGCAAAGCGTTGATCTTCGATGTACCCGAAAAGCCAGTTGAAATTTCTGGTCCAGATGCTATCCCATTTCTTAATAAAGTCCTGACCCGTAAAATTTCTACGGTTAAAGAGGGTCGCGGCTATTACGCACTGGCCTGTACACCACAAGGTGGTATTTTCATGGATGGCGTATTGTTTAAACTAGGTGACAATCGCTTCTGGTATGTCCAGGCAGATGGACCATTTGAAACATGGCTAATGGCACACAGCGATGGCTTTGATGTTAAAATTTCTGATCCTCATTCAAGAGTAATTCAAATTCAAGGCCCCAAGTCGATTGAAATTATGAATGCAGCATCTGAGGGACAGATTAACGAAAATATGAAATATTATCAATCTGGGTATTTTGAACTGGGGGGGCAAAAGCTATACGTCTCACGTTCTGGATTTACAAATGAACTTGGATTTGAGATTTACTGTGATGGTAAAAATACAGATCATCTCCGGCTTTGGGACCATCTGGTAGAGGCAGGTGCCCCTTTCGGGATGGAGTTTTCATCGACCCGAGCCATGACGATACGCCGTATCGAAGGCGGCATTCTCGGCAATACTACTGACATGGACACAACTATGACACCTTACGAAGCAGGCTTGGGTGATTTTGTACATATGGAAAAGGATAATTTTATTGGTCGATCTGCTTTGTTAGATGCAGATAAACGAACTGTTCTATTGGGATTAACCTGCAGCACAGCAACGCCAGCATCAGGAAGTATAATCTTCGACGGGGAAACCCAAGTCGGCCGTATCACTGCAGGAGTGCCATCTCCAACTCTTGGATTGGGAATTGGTTACGCTCGGTTTTTTAATCCTGGTGAATGGACTGGCCGAACAATGACCCTTCAACTACCTGATGGGAGTCGGCATTCATCTACAATCGTAGAAACTCCATTCTTTGACAAAGAGCACCATATTGTCCGCGGTATTGATAGAAATATCCCATAACGAGCTGGGTTCACTAAAGACCATGAAGAGTTTTTGTTTCTAAATAATCCTCAAGGCCCATCAAACCTCCTTCACGGCCATTGCCTGATTGCTTGTAACCGCCGAACGGGGTACCGTATTCAATGCCACCACCATTTATATGCACGGCACCCGCTTTAAGCTTGGCAGAAACTCGTTCTTTACGATCTGGATCACCAGTCTGCAAATATGCGGCAAGCCCGTAGGGTGTATCATTGGCGATAGCAACGGCGTCACTTTCATTTTCAAATGGGATTATCACTAGTACAGGACCAAATATTTCTTCCTGAGCGATTCTCATGTCATTCGAAACATCTGAAAAGATTGTTGGTTTAACAAACCAGCCCTTATCCATACCCTCTGGTTTCCCTAAACCTCCTGCTAACAATGTTGCTCCTTCATCGATCCCAACCTTGATCATTCTCTGAACTCGTTCAAATTGAAGCTTGTCAAATAAAGGACCAATATGGTCCCCTTCCTCAGCTGGGTTNCCAACATTTGTCTGTTCAGCTGCTCGCTTTGCAATACTAAGGACATCATCGTAACAAGCACGTTCAACCAACAATCGTGTAGGGGCATCGCAGGATTGACCTGTATTGAACATGCACTCATCCACAGAAGCGATAACTCGTTCTTCAAGATCACAATCAGCAAAAACAAGGTTTGGCGATTTACCGCCAAGTTCAAGTGTGACACGCTTAACGGTTTCTGCTGCATCACACGTGACAGCAGTACCCGCTCGAGTTGAGCCAGTAAATGACATCATCTGAATATCTGGATGCTGAGACATTGCCGTCCCCACTACTGGACCCTCTCCATGGACAAGATTAAACACCCCTTTTGGGTAGCCTGCCTCATTTAAAATTTCTGCGTAAATCATGGCGGAGATCGGGGTATATTCACTCGGCTTTAAAATACAAGTACACCCAGTTGCCAATGCAGGTAGAACTTTCAAGGTAATTTGGTTTATTGGCCAATTCCATGGCGTGATTAGCCCACAAACGCCAATCGGCTCACGAACTATAATATCACCATTTTTTAATTTGCTACGCTCATCATAATCTTCAAGCGCATCGATAAACCCCTTGAGGTGCCCAATCGCAGCATCTGCTTGGGCACTCCTTGCCATCGTTATCGGGGCACCCATTTCCATGCTCATAGCCTGAGCTAAGTCTTCCAAGCGGCGGTCTGTGATCATCAGTACAGCTTTTAAGAGATCTAATCGATCTTTCTTACTGAACTGGGAGAATTTTCCAAAAGCTGAACTTGCAGCTGCTACGGCTCGATCAACATCTTCGGCATTACCAAGTGCAACATTACCAATTTTTTCCTCAGTTGCCGGGTTGAATACCTGCATTGTTTGGGTCGATATTGGATCAACCCATTGACCGTCTATATAAAATTTNCTCAAGTTTTCCATTACNNGTTGCTTCCATCTACTCNATCTGAAGATCTAGATCTTTTTGTCTCTTATAACTCCATGCTTGGGTCATCCTGTCTGCTGTCATGGCAATAATCGCAAGCCCAATTCCAGCAATGAGGCCTAATCCAAAATTTCCATCGCTCAAACCTATATAAACGATTTGCTCAAGCCCATTTGTTCCAACTAGCGCTGCTATAACAAGCATAGCTATTCCATACATAATAGTTTGATTCAGGCCTAGCATCATAACCGGTAAAGCCAACGGTATCTTTACAGTCCATAATAACTGTTGCTTAGAGCAGCCCATCATCTTTGCAGCCTCGATAACACCCTCGGGAAGGTTGCGCAAACCATGTTCCGTGTAACGGATAGACGGAACGATTGCATACGCAATAATTGCTAGCAGAGCGGTGAATTCACCAATTTTAAAGATCATTACAAAAGGGATCAGAATGACAAACAACGGCATAGTTTGAAGAGTATCATTGATCGGTCGCAAAATAGCCGACACCGTTGAATTATGTGCAGCCCATATCCCAAGCCCGGAACCCAGCACAAAAGAAAGTATAACGGCGATACTACACAAATAGAGGGATAACATGGCCTCAGGCCAAATACCACTGACAACAAGAAAGCCTAGCCCGAGGAAAGTGCCTACGCCAAGAGTTAATCCTCCAAGTTTCCATGCTAAATATGTGTAGATGATCAGAATTGCTGGCCACGGCATTTTTGTGAGACCAATAAAAAAGAAAATCGCAAAAAGTAACAGCATGAAACCGAGCTGCATGTTNAAGCGAACACCACACCAAATCGATAGCCCNGTCATAGCGATTGCATAACNAANTGAGTGCCAAGTCTGCAATTCAAAGCCCCATGTAAATGGACTTACTGAGCCCTGAAGACCAATTTTTGCTGGAAGCATAACAAAGAAAAACGCCATAGTCTTTATCGTCTCTATAGCCGCCCGGTAATTGATGATTATATATTCAAGACCTTCGTTCATGCTGCGCGCTGGACTAAGTTCAAGCTCTCGAGGCCAAACATCAAGCGCAGGTATAAACCTAGAGAGGAAGAAAAATATCATAGTTCCGCCAATAACTATGAGCCCATACCGCAACATAGGTGCGCTATATCTCGGTTGATAATCACTAGAATTTTTGGCGAACCCATAGGTTGCACGATCAATGAGTATGGCCATGAGCGCAATAACCAATCCTGCAAGCAGACTTTCACCAAATTGAGCTTTACGAATTTGTGATAGCACTTCCCATCCTATATCTGCTGTACCACCTATAATTGAGGCAATTATCACCATACTAAGCGATGCCATTGTCGTCTGATTAACACCCAAAAGAAGCTGCCTTTTTGTACTTGGAATACGAACCTGCCAAAACAACTGNCGGTGTGTAGCACCCGACATAAGGCCAGATTCAATGACCTCACCAGGTACTCGGCCGAGCCCAACAATCACATTTCTCGCCATTGGTGGGAAGGAATATAGAATACTAGCAATGAGCCCTACGACTGTACCAAAGCCAAACAGCATTAAAATTAGCAGAAGATAGGCAAATGCTGGAACGGTTTGTAGTATATCCAGCATTGGCATTATTATTCTTTTAGCAGCTTGCGACTGAAACGCCCAAACACCAAAACCAAAACCGATTAGCACGGCAAGAGGAACCGAAATGGCGACTAGTGAAAGTGTATTCATGCTTTCAGACCAATAGCCTATAATTACCATATAAAGGCATGATATCAGAGCAAATAAAGAGAGCCTCCAACCCGCTGCAATAAACGCAAACATACAGATCAGGAAACTAATCACAGCCCAGGGTAAAGATTGTAATACTATGCGAACACCATCAATAGGCCATTCAAGCAGCCAGGATACACCTCTAAAAAACCAACCAAAATAAGTAATCAGAAAACCCATCCCAGAATTCAGCCAACGATCAAATGGAATGACCAAATCCTTCGGATAATTTGTCAACCATTTAAGGTGATCCTGCAAAACGATCAACGCTAACGTAATAAGAATGATACCTAGCCAAGGTAAAAAGCCAGGATCTAGTTTAAGCTTACTCATTTTGTTCCTTTGACCTGTGCTGGTGGCACATTGCTNCTGTTCGCAAGTGCTTCCANAACACCGCTTGCCGTNGCAATTCCAATTATCGAGCCGTCTTCGGCTTCAACGGCAACTCCTTTATCATTCTTGGCAAGATATCCAAGCAAACTATCGATCTGTGTAGCTGCAGGTACTCGCCCCAGTCCTTTCGCAGATGCAGAAGTTTTATGGCAAACGTCTGATGCACACAGCACAGACTCCCAAGGCACATCGGTTGTAAACTCTCTGACATAATCATCGACAGGNTTAAGGATCAAATCAACAGGACGGCCAATTTGAACAATCATGCCGTCACGCATTATGGCCATTCGATCAGCTAATCGTAGGGCCTCCTGAAAATCATGGGTAATAAAGACAATAGATTTTTGAAGTTTTGATTGGATACGAAGAAACTCATCCTGCATTCGTTTCCGGATTAATGGATCAAGAGCAGAAAAAGGTTCATCAAGTAACCAAATATCAGGCTCCACAGCAAGTGACCTCGCAATACCAACGCGTTGCTGTTGGCCTCCTGATAATTCATTTGGAAAATTATTTTCGCGGCCCTGCAAACCAACTAGCTCGATAACTCTCTCAGCTTGAGCATACCGATCTGCCTTTTCGATACCCTGAAGCTTCAATGGAAATGCTATATTATCAATCACGTTAAGATGCGGCATAAGACCAAAGCTCTGAAATACCATACCCATTTTGTGACGNCGAATTTCAATNAGCTCTTCTGCTGATTTTTCAAGTAAATTTTCGCCATCAAGAATGATATCACCAGCTGTTGGTTCAACCAACCTAGATAGGCAACGGACGATTGTTGATTTACCGGAGCCAGAAAGGCCCATTATAACGAAAATTTCTCCAGCATAAACGTCAAAGCTAACATCAGCATTGGCAACAATGTGCTCACTTTTCAGGATTTTTTTTACATGTGCCTGCGTATCATCAACGTTGCCGTTTCCATCCATAAAAAATGAATCAGAAGTATCACCGTAAATTTTCCATACGTTGCGGCATGANAGCTTTACAGCTTGACCAGCATCATGATTCTCCACGCGGCGTCCTCCCAATAAAACTTGACCCACTAACAGAGGTGCTTAAATCTGATTACACACAGATCAAATCCATAATGCAAATTAAATTACATTAAAATTTTATAAGAAGTAACGAACGGCAGAAGTTTCTGCCGTTCGAACAAATTCTAAGTATGTAACCAAATTACATCGCAGCTTCGATCCAAGGCCTCCACAAAGCCTCATTCGTTTTCAGCCATTCCTTGGCTACATCCTCAACATCTCTCCCGTTGTTATCAACTTCAAAAATAGCCCAGTTTTCGTCCTCATTAGTGAGTTTGAAATTCGAAACCATTTTAAATGCAGCCGGCCATTTTGCTTCAAAACCGCCCCAGACTACTTTGTGAACAGCAGCCTGTTGGAAGCCACACGCAGTTTCTTTTTGTTGGGTCTCTTCAACACACTCACCGTCTACTGGATTCCATTCGACAAAGTTCAAATCTAGATCGGCAAAAATCCAGTGTGGTTGCCAAATCATCATCAGGATTGGATCCTGTGCTGCATAAGCTGACTTCAATTCAGCCATCATAGCACCTTCGCTTCCGCCTGGAATAGGTTCAAGCGGCATTTCAAGGCTCGCCACTAGATCGCGGGAACGAGTACCCCAATCCGCTGGATAAGTTATAACTCTGCCATTGGGAAAAGTTGCAGCTGTAGCAAACGCCTGCTGACATTCATAAAGCGCCATATAATTTGGAAGACCTGGACATTTCTCTTCCATATATGGTGGATAGACCCAACCCTCCTTAGGATCGAGACCTAGATCGCCAACTACTACAATCTCTCCTTTATCTACAAAATTAGGATAAAGATCACCAACATTGTTGGTCCAAACTTCCGTTTGAAGATGAAGATTACCCTGAGCGATTCCTGGATGCTGTGGTAATGCACCAGCACTCACATATTCAATGTTATAGCCCATCTCCTTGAGCAACTCACCGACTACCTCTGTGGAAAACAACTGACCTGTCCAGTCATTCTTAATAACTTTGATAGGATCGGAAGACTCCGGCACATTTCCAGCTATAGCCACTCCATTGACAAAAGCAACTATCGAAGCGGCAAGAGCCGCAATTTTCAACTTTTTAAACATTATTCCTCCCTTTCAACACACGACGATGTTCTATCAGCGATGATTCAAAACTTTCCTGTGGTATAGAAACTTTCTCTTAGAAAGTATTATAAGTCAATAGTGTTGAGTTGACCTCTCACTTCAGTGCAGTTATCCCTTAAAAAGGTCCTAATTTATGTGATATTTTAAAAATGCAGGCGCGATCCATTAGTTCAATCAGAAGAACAGAGCTCTCACAAGCAGCATTTGAAGCGGTCATCAGATATGGTTTACGAGGCACAACACTTGAGAAAGTTGGCGAAATAGCCGGCGTATCAAAAGGCGTTGTTCTTCATCACTTTAAGGACAAAAGCGCATTACTTGAGGCTGTTTTTAGACGCTCAAATTCAGTATTAAATATGTCTCTATTGCGTCTTTATCGGCACGCTGAAAGTCCATATGAAAGATTTTGGGCCATTGCTTACGCAAACTTTTCAGAAACAATTTACAATCGGGAAGTCTGCCAAGCCTGGGTATCTCTCTTAGCAGAAGTTCCCCACAATGCCATGTGTCAAAGAGTACAGGCAGCCAACAATGCTCGTATTAAAAGTAATTTATCGCATGAACTTAGGCATTTTCTTGAGGGGGACAGAGTGCCGGATGTCGCCAATCTTCTTGGCACCTTAATTGATGGCATATGGGTGCGTGCGGGATTATTTGCCATCACACCTGATTGCGAAAAGGCACTCAATGAATTTGAGTTTACTACACTCTATCTTGTAGGGGCATCTTTAGACGAAGAAAAACATCACAAAGATGCTCGCGAGAAAATCAAAACCATCGCTAAGATCGCCCTCGGTCCAGAGCTATTTCGACCTCAATAAATGTTTGCTTAGTCAGCAGAACTATTCTTAACAGATCGATTTCTAATAATCTCAGACAATGGTTCGAGCACACTTGCCGATATTATCAAGATAATACCAAGGCTCTCTCTAATACCGAACGGTTCGTTGGCAAACAGTGCAGCTGTGATAGACCCAAAGATTATTTCAGTCATCATTAGTAAGCCAACAAGGCCTGGACTGACGTACTTTGGACCCCACAATGACGCAAAAGCCCCCGGGATAACAAAAATAGCCATAAAAGCAAAAAGCCAAGGTAGAATACCAAATATTTTTTCAATTGATGGAAATTGATTAGCATCTAAAAAAGAACATAAAATGAGAGAAGCAATCAAGCTCCAGAAAAAAAAGCCGATTGTCATATCCACCGCTGAATGCCCTTCATGCTTGCGTATACGAATGGTAGCAATCGCCCATATAATTCCAGAAAGAATACCTAACCAATCACCAACGTTTTTAGGGATGGGAAAGTTTTGCCCCAAACCGAAAATGATCAACATCCCCATTATTGCAAGAATTATGGCAAGAATGCGCTGCCATGTAATGGTTTCGTGAAGAATTATGGCTGCCAATAATGTGCTCCAAACAGGTGTCAAATAGAAAAGGAGCATTGCACGAACAACGTCAGTGTAAAGAAATGCAAGCGTGTAACAGAGCAAAGCAACACCCGAAAGAATGGCAGTAATTTGAAGACTAATGCCTGCAATTTTTATTGATTTAAATCTTAAGATCGTTACTGGCAAAAGAAGTATCGTAGGAACAGCGAACCAAATGGTTGAACTCCATAACCCATGAATACCAGCATCATTGATGGCTCGCACTGGGATCCAGAAAATTCCCCAAATAGCCCCTGCGTAGAGGCAAGCAAAGCGAGCCAAGGCTATCGTGGACCATTTTTCCATTAATCATTCATGCCTGTATGCAAACCTTATGTAAACTAACTATTGGTAAGTTAATTGTCAAAGGGTCAGTTTTAGATTAAGCTTATTTTAACTAGTAGAATTGTTAACTGCTGTTTTTACGAATTGCGAGAGAATTAATGAAGTATGATTTTATAATTGTTGGCGCCGGTTCGGCTGGCTGTGTGCTAGCAAATCGTCTCACCGAAGACGGTAGAAATCGTGTTCTTCTCGTTGAAGCTGGACCAAAAAACAATGCTTTGTCTCTTAAAATTCCAGCTGCAGTTCTAAAAAATCTCCAAACTACCAAATATAACTGGGCCTACCAAGGTGAACCTGAACCTGAATTGGGAGGACGTACAATCACCCATGATCGTGGCAAAACACTGGGCGGGTCCTCATCTATAAACGGGCTATGCTTTATTCGAGGTCATGCACTAGATTTTGAGGGGTGGCGACAATCGGGCTGCGAGGGCTGGGGCTATGCAGACGTGTTGCCTTATTTCAAACGCCTTGAGAATTACTCTGGAGGTGCGAGCGAATATCGGGGCGGTAATGGTCCTTTAGCAGTTCACAGGCCCAAACCTCAAAACCCTTTATATAAGGCATTTCTCGACGCTGGTAGTGAAGCAGGCTATCCAGTCACCGATGATATCTGCGGGTATCGCCAAGAAGGTTTTGGTGTTTTTGATATGAGCATCGATAATGGCGAGAGAAACAGCACGGCAAAGGCCTATCTTGATCCAGCCCGACCAAGACAAAATCTAAAAGTTATAACCGATGCGCAAGTTCAAAAGATTCTTTTTAATGGCAATGAAGCTATTGGTATTAGCTACAAGAAAGCAAATGGAGAGACCATTAAAGTTGAGGCATCGCAAGAAGTCATTCTAAGTGCAGGTGCAGTTGGCAGTCCACAGTTGTTGATGTTATCGGGAGTAGGCCCCGCTTCACATCTAAAGGAACATAACATTCCTGTTGTTGCCGACCTGCCAGGCGTTGGCCAAAACCTTAACGATCATCCTGATTTTGTCCTCAAATTTCAATGCCTAAAGCCGGTTTCTATTTGGCCCCAGACTCGGCTCATTGGTCGAACATTAGCTGGGATGCGCTGGATCTTACGCCGTGATGGTATCTGTGCCTCAAATCAATTCGAAGCTGTAGCCTGTGTACGATCAGGAGCCGGAGTTGAATATCCTGATATTCAATTAACGCTTTCACCCGCGGCAGTAGATGACCAGACATGGAAACCTTTACCTGAGCATGCTTTTCAAATCCATGTTGGACTGATGCGTAACTTCAGTCGAGGCAATATCACTCTTCGGAATGCTGATCCCGCAACACCACCACGAATTCTAGCAAATTATTTGAAGGACCCTCGCGATCGTGACCTTTTACGCAAAGGCATAAGGATTGTGCGCGAGATTGTGAACCAACCTGCGTTCAAGCCATTTTGCGGTAAAGAAATTTATCCTAACAACAACGCACAATCCGATAGTGAGTTAGATGTCTGTCTTGAAGAAAAACTTAATACACAATGGCATCTTTCCGGGACTGCTCGTATGGGAGCTAGTAACAACCGCGAAGCAGTGGTCGATCCGAATGGTTTGGTTCATGGCATCTCAAAGCTACGAATTATAGATGCATCAATCATGCCTGCGGCAACCAATGGAAATACAAACAGTCCCACCATAATGATTGCCGAAAAACTTAGTGACTCTGTTCTAGGGAAACCACCTCTTGATCGAATAGAGGTGCCAGTATGGCAAAACAAAAATTACGAAACTTGCCAGCGTTAATGCTTGTTAGAGGAATTAAGAAATGATTGCATACGTGATGGTTGGGACAAACAACCTGGAAAGTGCAGTTAAATTTTATGATCAATTAATGCCAAAAATGAATATGATCCGTGTAGAACTTAGTAACGATTTTGCTGCTTACTCTCTTGTAAACAAGCCAGAAAATATTGAATTTTATATAACCAAACCCTTTGACGGTAACCAAGCAAATTTTGGAAACGGGACTATGATCGCATTTTCGGTAGAAACCGCTGAAATCGTAGCAAACTGTCATAGAGCAGGTATTGATGCAGGAGGAAAGGATGAGGGCGCTCCAGGTTATCGACCTGCGGATGGAAATATATACTATGCCTATGTTCGAGATCTCGACGGAAACAAACTCTGTTTCGTACATGACAAAGGGTGTTCATGATGACTAAACCTGGGCTAGCCCTCCCTAATTTAGCTAATGCGCATCCTGTTTATACAGGTAGTAATTCATTATCACCTTTTCACGAGTGCTATGCTAACAGAAATACCATTCTGCGATTGGCGGCTGGCCGATTTTTTGTCCACTACAATGGAGAAGACATCCAGCAAGCGTACTGGGCGTTGCGAAATAGAGCTGCCCTTTTTGATGTTCCTGAAAGACCCCTCGAGATAAGCGGACCAGATGTTGTAGAGTTTTTAAACCGAATTTTTACTCGCAACAGCGACAAGCTGAAAGTTGGTAGCGGACANTATACGCTGGCCTGCACCCACCAAGGAGGCCTTTTTATGGATGGCATCTTATTTCGCCTCGATGATAAAAAGTATTGGTTCGTGCATCCTGATGGTGACCTAGATACCTGGTTTCTCGCTCATAAACATAATTATAATGTATCAATTTCTGACCCACAATCGCGCGTCCTTCAGTTGCAAGGGCCAAAGTCGCTTGCAGTCATGAATTTAGCCACAAATGGTGGTGTCGATCATTGCATGGGATATTTTAAAGCTGGGTTTTTTACAATTGGGGAACAGTCAGTATTCATATCTAGAACGGGATGGACTGGTGAATTAGGGTATGAAATATACACACTTGGCCAAAATACAGATTACGTGCGTTTGTGGAACGAGCTAATCACTTCTGGTAAAAAATATGGAATGGTTTTCAGTAGTATGCAGGCTATGAATATTCGCAGAATAGAGGCAGGTATTCTAGATAGCGGCAGTGATTTTGATACAAGCATGGCACCCGATGAAGCGGGACTTCGTAGATTTGTCGATCGAGATAAAAAATATTTCATCGGATACGAAGCCCTTAAAAAGAGGAATACGGGCAACCGAATTCATGGGATGCTAGCACGGAGCTATACACCGAAGGGNGGTGATTTTGTTCATGATGGCAAAAATATTGTGGGATATGTAACGACGGGCACCTATTCACCTGAATTCAATGCAGGAATTGGTTATGTCAGATTTAACTTGGCAGAGGATCACATAGGAAAAAATTATTATATTGGCAATTTGGATAGCTCTAAGCATACCTGTAAGATTATTGCTTTACCTTTTTACGACAAAAATAAGAAAAAATCTAAAATGGCAAAACTTGACTTACAGGAAAGTATAACTCTTGATATTACCAACAAAACTGGAATGAATTAATTATGGGACTCACTAGTTCACATTGGGGAGTTTATGAGTTTGTAGTCAAAAATGGACGGCTTTCAGAACTTAATCCCTTCAGCCAAGATCCTGATCCATCGCCAATTGGTCCATCAATAATTGATTTACTTGAGGATCGCACAAGGATAACCAAACCAGCAGTACGTGAGAGTTGGCTGACAGGTGGGCCCGGAACAGCAACACATAAAAGGGGTAGTGAACGTTTCATTACATTAAGTTGGGATGAGGCTGAAAAACTTGTAGCAGATGAACTAAAGCGCGTTATCAAAACAAAGGGTAATCAGGCAATTTATGCCGGATCATACGGATGGGCGAGCGCGGGCCGTTTTCATCATGCTCAAAGCCANGTTCACCGTTTCCTTAATTCGATCGGCGGGTATACCTCATCGAAAAACACTTATAGTTATGCGGCCGCTGAAGTCATCATCCCACATGTTTTGGGCGGTAATTTAATGGAATTATTGACTTTGCAAACAAGCTGGCAATCTGTTTGTGAAAATACTGAGTTAATGGTGGCTTTTGGGGGATTGCCTGCATTTAATAGTCAGATCAGCAACGGTGGAACTGGTGCTCACATCCAACGGCTTGGGGTAATAGAGGCTGCCTCAGCTGGTACAAAGTTTATAAATCTGTCCCCACGTCGCTCTGATGTAAAATCAGATATTGACGAAGCATGGTATACGTTGCGACCCAATACCGATGTAGCTGTAATGCTGGCTATGGCCTATCAGTTGCTTACTGAGGATTTGCACGATGACTATTTCCTCAATANATACACCGAGGGTTTTGAAAAATTTCAAGCCTATTTGCTTGGCCGGAAAGATGGCGTTCCCAAAACACCTGCGTGGGCCGCTGATATCAGCGGTATGGTTGAAGAAGACATTATTTCCTTGACGCGCGAGATGGCTAAGAAACGAACTATGCTTACAGTAAGTTGGTCGTTAACCCGCCAGCAGCATGGTGAGCAGCCTTTCTGGGCAGTAACTGCTCTGGCTGCAATGCTTGGTCAAATGGGCAAACCTGGCGGTGGAGTAGCCTACGGCTATACCATAACAAATTACCTAGGCAACAATGTTTTCAAAATGCCATATGCTCCCCTGCCTCAGGGGAAAAACTTAGTAACTGATTTCATTCCGGTTGCTCGGGTAAGCGATATGTTACTGAATCCTGGCCAGAAGTTTGATTATGATGGTCGTGAGTACACTTATCCAGATATTGATATGATCTACTGGGCCGGAGGTAATCCGTTTCATCACCATCAAGATCTTGGTCGATTGAGAAAAGCCTGGGAGAAACCTTCGACTGTCGTTGTAAATGAATGGTGCTGGAATGCTCTAGCGCGGCATGCCGATATAATCCTTCCCTGCACCACCACGCTTGAAAGGCAAGATATTGGAATGACACCTCGTGATCCTTTTGTGATTTCGATGGACAAGGCCATTGAGCCTGTTGGTGAGGCTAAGAACGATTATGATATTTTTGCCGGAATAGCGCGCCGCATGGACACCGAAGATTCTTTTACCGAAGGCAGATCTGCAGAAGACTGGCAAAAATGGATTTGGGAACAGTCATGTGAGCGAGCTGCAAAATTAAATGTTCAAATGCCCGATTATGAAAGTTTCCGTGAAGCCGGCTTCTATAAATCACCCGATTTAAAAGAAGACCGCATTTTTCTATCAGATTTCTTTGAAGATCCTGACAAAAATCCCTTAAAAACGCCCAGTGGAAAAATTGAAATATTTTCTGATACCATTGATAGTTTTAATTATAATGACTGCCCGGGCCATCCGACATGGATGGAACCAGACGAATGGTTAGGCGCAGAAGAGAAAGCCTATCCACTACATCTCATCTCAAACCAACCTAAGACAAAGCTCCATTCACAGATGGATAACGGGACTTTGAGTTCCTCGATAAAAATAAAAGGCCACCAGCCATTAGAAATGAACCCCGATGATGCGCAATCTCGCGGTATTACTCAGGGTGACATCGTAAGAGTATTCAATGGTAGAGGTTCCTGTCTATGTGGAGCAAACATCACAGCTGATGTTATGCCAGGAGTGGTTATCATAAGCACTGGCTCGTGGTATGATCCTGCTGAGCCTAATGATCCTAAAAGCATGTGTAAGCATGGGAACCCTAATGTGTTATCACCTGATATCGGCACCTCAAAGCTGGGCCAAGGCCCAGCAGCTCATAGCTGTCTAGCTGAAATCGAAAAATATGACGGCCCTGTTCAAGATATAACTGCTTTTAACCCACCAGAAATTATTGAAAAGTAATAGGAAATACCAATGATTAAAAATACTTCCATGCAGCCACGTCGAAGTTTCATTTTTGTGCCAGGACTTAGACCTGATATGTTTCCCAAGGCCCTTTCCAGTGGTGTAGATATTGTTTGTGTGGAATTAGAAGATGGTATCGCACCAAAGGATAAGGCAGAGGCTCGACAAAAAGCCCTAGCTCTATTTAGTAAACCACAGCCCAATGATGGTGTTGAACGCATTGTTCGTATTAATTCAATGAGGGAAAAATTTGGGATTGAGGATGTAAGTGCCATCTTATCTGCCAAAACCCCACCTCCCGCACTTATGATGCCAAAGGTGCGGAGCCCAGACGAAGTAAAAATGTTGGATCAATTATTATCGGAAGCAGGGCATGATACCCGTCTACACGTCATCATTGAAACCAATGAGGGCTTAGAAGCCGCCTACGAAATTGCCCATTCGAGTTCTCGAATAGATGCTATGTTTTTTGGTGCTATTGATATGGCGCCTGAATTACGTTGTGACATGGCTTGGGAACCTTTGCTTTATGCACGTTCAAAGGTGGTTCATGCAGCAGCTAGTGCTGGTCTAGACGTTATAGATGTACCGTATCTTGATTTAGAGGACCTTGATGGTATGCGAGTAGCCGCCGAGCAAGCACGTATGCTCGGTTTCTCTGGTAAGGGCTCAATACACCCCAAACAAATTCCTATCCTAAATGAAGTATTCACACCATCGTCCGACCAAATTACTCGTGCAAGACGGACTATTGCTGAATTTGAAAAAGCAGATACTGGTCTTGTTGTAATTGATGGAAAATTGATCGAAAAACCTGTATTAAGGGAAATGTATAGAATGGTAAGCATCGCTGATAGAATGGGGCTTTAAAACTCTCTTACCAAATATTCAGATAAACTTAATTAACAATTAAGTAGATTTTAGTTGCTGAACATACCTAAATAATTCAGTCTGACACTAAAATATTGCTATTCCAACATGGGAAATATCAGTTGACCAAAATATCTGAAATGCCAGCTGTCGGCAGACGCTTTATATCAAATCTGGAGCTTACAGTTCCAACTAATTATTCATGGACAAAACCAGTACCGGCCAATGAGCGGCGTGTATCAATCGTTTCGACAGCAGCCGTTTCAAGACGAGGAGACAAGCCATTTTCTTGGCTTGCAAAGGATTCAAGGACCATTCGCAAAACTGACCGTGACTTGGTAATGACACACGTCGCTGTAGAATTTGACAGATCTGCNTGGCAACAAGATCTAAACACAATTATACCACTCGACAGACTAGAAGAAATGGCAGCAGATGGAGAAATTGCTTCAGTTGCAGACGAGCATTATTCTTTCATGGGCGCAGCAGATCCTGTGACGATGGAAAAATCAGCACGAGCAGTTGCGGCTCAAATGAAGGAGGAAGGTGTAAACACGGTCTTTCTAATACCCATATGACCGTTTTGCACGCGCGCCGTGTGCGGGCTGGCTCATTATTTTGAATCAGAAGGTTTATCAACAATACTGGTAGGTTTCGTAAGAGAACACATTGAAGTAATTCGCCCCCCTCGTTCTTTGTTCTTGGATTTTCCAATGGGAAGAAGCATGGGAAAGCCTAACGACCCAGAATTTCAGAAAAAAGTAATTCGTGCAGCATTCGAATTACTAGAGGCAAGCGGCGGCCCTGTCATCGAAGATTTCCCGGAAATTATTCCTGTTAAGGAGGGGCGCATGGGCTATGCGCTACCACCTGAGTTGGTTCTGAATGTAAGTGACATTGGCGATGTAGATGTTATTCTATCCGAAGTCAGAAACGAAATGGAGGCTTTAAGACCAGATTACGCCGCCGCAATCGCAGCGCGGGGGCGCACAACAGTTGGTGCCAGCGGGCTTGCGATCGAAGAGTTAGCGCCCTTCGTTGCTAGTTTTCTCGACGGAGAAATTCCAAAAAGTCCTAGAAAAGGCATGCCTGCAATTCCACTTCTGAAACTAGTAGTCGAGGATCTGGAAGCCTACTACACCGAAACACGCACCCACCGCGACAGTATCGATGACTTAGAACTAATGGGAGAGTGGTTTTGGGAAAAAACCAAAGCAGGGCGGCTTCTTTTATTACTTGAAGCTGTATCTCTCACCTCCAAAGATAAGGTTATGCTTCAGATCGTCGAGATGTCCCTTATGGCACCTCGTTTTTGGTCTGAGGGTCCGTTGCCAGGAACGTCTGCAGCAGGTTGGTAAGACCAAAACGACATTATCGAAAATGGATATAAGATTAAGAATTGCCGCTCTAAGGATATCTTATCTTTATTTAATATATGAACTTTTACTATTGCGTATTACTGCAACACGCTGGCAAAATGTCTACTTTCCCATGACAAAGGATTTCAAGGATAGGCAATTTCAAGTTTATGATCCAGAATTAGTTTAGTTTAAAGTCGCTATGAAAGGTTAAAGACAATGTCCACCGCACCCTCTCTGACCAGCATGGCAAAATCGGCGGGTTGCGCTGCAAAGATTGCACAAGCTGATCTAGCCCAAGCGCTAGCCCATCTTCCCAAGGCGGATGACCCAAATTTATTGGTAGACCACGCTGGATCTGATGACGCTGCAGTTTATCAACTTTCTGCTGAACTAGCACTAGTCGAGACCGTCGATATTTTCCCACCGATTGTTGATGATCCATTTGATTATGGGCGGATTGCTGCCACCAATGCCCTTAGTGATATCTATGCCATGGGCGCAAAGCCGATTAGTGCCCTCAGTTTTGTTAGTTGGCCGGTTGAAGTATTAGGCNTAGATCAGCTCGGTGCCGTTCTAAAAGGCGCAGCCAGTATTTGTAGCAAAGCTGGAATTTCGATTGCAGGTGGCCATTCAATTGTTGATAAAGAGCCAAAATTTGGTCTTTTTGTGACAGGCGTAGTACATCCAGACAAAATCATCGATAATACTGGCGTAAAAGAAGGTGATTATTTAGTCTTAACTAAAAAGATTGGCACAGGTGTGTTAACTACAGCCGCCAAACGAGGATACTTAACCTCCAGCAGATTGGATGAGGCAATCCTGTCGATGACCACTCTCAATAATACTGCAGCCTCAGTAATGATAGATAATAATATAGACTCTGCTACTGATGTTACCGGTTTCGGTTTGCTTGGACATCTTGGTAATATGCTGAAAGCATCCTCAATTACTAATCAAAAAAAACTTGGTGCCAAGCTGTTCTATTCTCAAATACCCCTCTTTAAAGGTGTAGGGGATCTCCTTGATAAAGGCCTCTGCCCATCAGGTACTGAGCGCAATCTCAAAACTGCAGCTCCACTAACAACATTTTCGGCCGACATAAGCCATAACTTTCAACTCTTGTTAGCAGATGCGCAGACTTCAGGTGGCTTACTGATGTCGGTACCAAAAGCCCGGCTTAAGACACTTTTGCACGACCTTAAAAAAAATAGTGTTGTACCTTGTGCAGTAATTGGCCAAGTTATAGAGACTAAAGAACCAGCTCAGATACAGGTCGAAAGCTAACACTTTAAAAGCCATTAAAAAGCCAATAACCAAAGTTTCTTCTTAAGTTAAATTTTTGACTACAAATTAATAAAAATATTTGGCGAAAGAGCGTGGGAGTCGAACCCACCAGAGACGTGGTACGCCTCTCACTAGATTTGAAGTCTAGGCGCCCCACCAGGGTGCGATCCTCTTCCACATATTTTTATTTCTTTCCCAAAACGTTTGAAGTGGGCTGCCGCAAGCGACGCAAGTTACCCTCTCGTATAGTAAAGCCCACCTGGTCAAAATATTCTAGTACATCTATAGTAAAATTTCTGCCCATACTTATCTCGTCTCGAAAATCGCTTATTGAAAATAGCCCATCTACTGATTTGGAAGCTAGTTTCTCCGCACTGATTTTAAGGTTTATTACAAAGGTTGAAGGTACATAGCGATTTTTTCCAACCAGCATAAAATCACCAAGCTTTATACCAATTTTCAAGGCCTTTTCGAGCGCAGAAACTTCCGTTCCAATTTGTTGAGCTGCCTGATGTAGACTTGGAGGGGAACCACCATCTGGTGCTAGAATATTTGCCACCCTTTTCAGGATAGCTTTTTCTTTCTCAGAAATATGTATATTATGGGATGGTAAATAAAACCGGCTACCATTTGCGCAAATTTGCTCTTCAGAAATCATTATTTCTACTGCCAGCTTTAAGCTACTTTCCTCAAAAAAGACGCCAAGTTGTAATTGTATATCCTTAATACTCGCCCCAATAGATTTTGGCCGACTTTTATGGATANTGGCTACNGCATTNAGAATTAANGCCATTAATCCGCGCCAACGAGNCTCACAAAAAATTCGTTCTCTTGGTGCATCTCCGACNCGCAGTANCCCCAATGAAANAATAATTGCATCTATTTGATCAGATGGAAGGTTGTGAGCTATTGCAAATGGCTGCAGTTGGACACCACTTTCACTACGCATTGCCAATGCTTGAAGTACAGCTTTTGTATCTTCTTTACACATATCTTTTAAGGTAGCCATGCGACTAGGTCTAGCGCGGCCACGTTTAGATGAGAACGGATCAATTATACGCCCACCCGCAATTGTGCGTTGTGCAGATTGATCGCGCAGAACAAAGCGGTCTCCATAAAGAGCAAATGCATCACGAGGCAGAACCAGTTGAGCTAAGCCACTTGCCCCTGGGGAAATGTTTCCACCAGACAAAACTGCAACCCTTGCTGGCAAATGGTCTGATCCAATATGTAAGTGTGTTGGAGTCCAATGTTTTAGGGGATTAGTTTCGGTTTTTAATACTTTCAAGTTAACATCCATACGTTTTGTCGGGACATTTAGGTCAGAATGCGCTAGCCATGTGCCTCGCTTTATGGATTTTTCACCTAAACCACGCCCAACTATGCTCAGAGCGCAGCGTTCACCAGCTTTTGCACTGGCTCGTACTTGGTTGTGAACCCGTATCTCACGCACACGGACAGAAGCTCCATTTGATAANAGCATTAAGCTCTGCNCATTATGAACGGTNCCNGAAAATATCATCCCAGTCACGATCAAACCCACCCCTTTTAGATTGAAAGCTCGATCAATGGCCATTCTGAAGTAACCGCAAACCACCTTAGGTTTTTGCGATCNAGCACGGAACGTTAACTCTTCCTTCAAAGGTTCAATACCAATTCCTTTTGGAGCACAAACAGGATAAAGTTCATGGTTCCGATGTCCTTGTTCGTTAAGAAAGTTATTGACCTGGTTACTCACCTCTGACAGGTCACCTGGTGCAACGCGATCTATCTTAGTCAATACAATTAAAATGTTTCTGATGCCAAGTAGATCAAGTATAGCAAGATGCTCACGCGTTTGAGGCATGACGCCATCATCTGCTGCTATTACTAAAAGACCCAGATCAATTCCGGCTATACCCGCCAACATGTTGCGAATAAACTTCTCGTGTCCAGGTACATCAACAAAACCTACGACCTCACCGTCTGGCAGCTCGTTGTACGCAAAACCAAGATCTACTGTCAGACCACGCGCCTTTTCTTCCGGCAAACGATCTGTATCGGTGCCCGTCAATGCTTTTATTAATTCAGTCTTACCGTGGTCCACGTGCCCAGATGTTGCAACGATCATCTGACTTTTAAACCCTGCAAGTTTTCAACAAAGCCCTTTTCGTCTTCGAGACACCTAAGGTCGAACCACAGTGCATCACCAGAAATACGGCCAATCACTGGGATTTGTAGTTTTCGAAAAGCCTCAGCAAGCTTTTCCAGAGTTTTGCCAGAACGTCTAAGATCAGGCCGTGCTATCCTAAGCGCAGCGCTTTGCAGCCTGTCGACCGGCAAGGCTCCGCTGCCCACCTGACTATGTGTTGACTCAACTGTAACTTCACATAGCTCTAAGCACTCCTTAAGTACCTTGGCCAGACGGTGCGCTAGCTTTTCAATTTCAACAGGGTCACGGGTAAGCAGGCGCAAAGTCGGTAACTCTTTAACCAAACGTGTAGTGTCAGTATACAGACAAAGAACAGCCTGCAGAGCAGCCAANGTAACTTTGTCAGGCCGCATAGCCCGAGTCATCGGGCTTCGCTTGATNTTTTCTATCAAATCACTGCGACCAGCAATTATCCCTGACTGTGGTCCACCAAGAAGCTTGTCACCACTAAAGGTCACCAAATCAGCGCCAGATTTCAATGCATCAGACACAGTTGTTTCATGAGGAAGGTTATATGACTCCAGGTCGACAAGCGTACCACTACCCAAATCTATAATAAAGGGCAAGTCGTGTTTATGCGCAATCCTAGAAAGCTCTCTCTCTGAAACACTTTCGGTGAACCCTTTAATTTCGAAGTTACTAGTATGAACCTTCATTATTAACGCTGTCCTAGAACTAATTACTGACTCGAAATCTGCATCGTTCGTACGATTGGTTGTACCAACCTCGACCAACTTACAACCTGCACGGGCCATGATATCTGGCATTCTGAAAGATCCACCAATCTCAATCAGCTCACCTCGTGAAACAGGAACTTCTTTGCGACGGGCTAAGCAGTTTAGCGTCAGCAAAACAGCAGCAGCGTTATTGTTAACAACGAGAGCAGCATCCGCCCCGGTCAATTGGCATATCAGAACTTCGGCATGCTTATGTCGATCACCACGTTTGCCCGTTTTTAAATCAAACTCTACATTGCTCGCACCTTGGGCAACATTAACCATTGCCCTTATTGCAGACTCAGGCAAAGGGGCGCGGCCAAGGTTGGTATGTAACACTGTACCAGTTAGATTATAAACTGGTCGGATCGATGGGAGTAAAACATTCTCTGTCTCCTCCAAAACTGATTGCACTAGCGCAGCCATATTCGTAGACCCACCGGCTAAGACACTCTGGCGCACATTTATCAAGACGCTTTGAACGCATCGAGTAACCAAAGCAACACCGTGCATGCTAACCAGTTTCTGCACAGATGGAGTATTCATAAGAATATTCACAGATGGAATTTTTTTTGGCCTATCGATTTTTGTCATTTCAATTTCATTTAACAAACTGCTATTCAATTTTATTTTGTATACTCTTTAATTCCATTAACAACGCTATTGCGATTAATTTTTATCCACTAATATTCATTGTCCTATCTCATGAATCTCTTTTNCCCTTAGCCACAAATAAGTTTCATAAGCCCTTAACTCAGCAATTTTAAAGCATGAAATTTAAGAATCTTTTACAAGAGTAATTCTATACCTATTATTCAGTAAATCAAAATCTGTTGACAGCTATATTCAGTGTTTCTTAATCTACACTCATGAACTTACATTTGACATCCAACTCGATGAGATTTGATATCGACTTGATGAAAACATTCATTGCTGTTGCCGACACGGGCTCAGTAAAATTAGCATCAGAGCGTATCGGTCGGTCGTCTGCGGCAGTGTCAATGCAGATGAAGAAATTAGAGCAGCTTATCGGTTCCCCTATTTTTCAAAGGACAGCTGGTAAAATGTTTATGTCTGATGTGGGAGAGCGTTTGATGCCTCACGCACATCGTATAGTCCAAGCCCATGATACCGCCGTTGCCGAATTGCAAAGCCCAAATATTGAAGGTCTGGTACGAGTAGGCCTNTGTCTTGAAAATTCAGAGACACGTATGCCAGAAATATTGTCCAGATTTTCAAAAGCGCACGCCCGAGTGACCGTTGAAATAGTGTCTGGCGATGCTCAGGACCTGGCACTGATGCTCGCGAACGGTGAATTAGACATTGCGATTCTGACCACTGGCGGCGGCGCGCCTCTTGAAGAAAGAGATAGGCTTCTACTCGAGCAACCCTTAGCATGGGCAGTTCATAAAAACGGACAATGCCTAAAGGAGCGACCATTGCGCTTAGCTGCGGCGCGTGTTGGATGCCCATGGCGACTAGCAGCACTCGATGCATTGAAATACGCTGGGATTCCATATCAAATTGCTTATCTCTCGAATGTTTCAGAATCACAACTTGCAGCGGTTCGCGCAGATTTGGCGGTAGCAGCTTTACCATTCAGCCGCATTAGAAATGCAAGTCAACCAATTTGTATAAGTGATGAGCTACCTAAGCTTCCCTATACGCAAATCGTGCTTCGTACCGCAGTTAATCCAAGCGAAAATACGAAGGCGCTTGCTGCACAGGTCTTATCTGCTTTCAATCGACCAGAATAATATACTGATAATTTTATATATGACTAGCTGTTTATTCAGCCGCGCATCGCGGCTTGCGCGCAAAAACAGGAGGCCGCAAAGGCCCCATCAGCGCGCGCTTGCGCTAAATCCAGCCTCTGCCGAACCTGGACGATCTCGACGCTTTCGCCACGCGCCTTCAGGCAGTCATGCAGACCCTTCAGTGCCCAGACGTTATCCGGGTGTACGGTTGCACGTGCAAGTTGACCGCCAAGGCCAAGGTCCTCGCGGAACGCCGCCTCGGCCTCGGCCGTGTGGCCCTGTTCCAAAAGCAGCGCACCAAGTGCATGACGGACCGGCTGCATCCAGCCCCAAGGCTCATCATAGGGCAGGTTGTCCTCAAACACGATGGCCCGTCGCAATGCAGCATAGGCCTCGTCGTACTTTGCCTGACGATATAGGATCTCACCGCGCACCATCTCTGATCCGATAGCCAGAAGATCCACCACTTTGTTGTTATGCAATGTACGGCTTTCTGGCACGCGTTCGATCGCGGCGTGATAAAGTGCCTCCTCTTTCAGTGCAGCGTCCAACTCACCCAGGGCGGCGTGTCCAATAGCGCGCGCATAATGCACGTGGGCTGCCTTCGTGCAGTAAAGGTCTAGATCATCAGGCAACTCTAGCTGGGTCGCCTCTTGCCAGCGACCAAAGCGCACAAGGACATGTGGACCAAAACTCAAGTAGCTTTCGAAGTAATCCGCCATAGGTGGACTTTCCATGCGCAACATCTCCTCCGGAGTGGTCTCGGCCATCCCCTGCACAGCACGCATGGCCGGCTCGAACTGGCCCAGAAACATCGCACCGTAGATCACGAAATGGTAATTGTGCTGGCGGTAACCAGTATAGATGTTGAACGCTCCCCGCTTCTCATAGAACTTGAGGTCGGCCTCGATCGCCGCCTCATTCCAATCCACCACGTTCTGGTAATGCCCGCACAGAAAATCTATGTGCGTCGGCATGTGGATCAGGTGCCCGGCATCGGGCACCAGTCGGCGCAACGCATCGCCAGCCTTTAGCGCCTTTTCCGGAAAGGGCGACATTTCCATCAGATGAACGTAGAGATGCAGTAGGCCAGGATGATGCATAGCTGACGGATCACCCTCCAGCGCCTCCTCCAGAACTGTTTGCGCTTCGACCGTCCGCGCGCCCACGGCCGGCTGTCCACTAGGCAAATCCCACATTTTCCAAGGCGTCAGGTTCAAAAGCGACTCAGCAAAAACTGTGCGCACCTCATGGCTTTCGGGGTGGGCGGCAAACACCTCTCGCATAGCGTCCGCAAAATCGACATTCCACGCTTTCATCGCTTCGGGATCCAGAGGCTCAGGCTGAGGGTAGCGCGCGGGCAGCGCGTTGATAAGTGCGGCCTCCCATCTCGTCACACCATCGATCATATCAAGCGCCTTGCGCGCATGAGCATACCCGGCCCGCGCGGCTGCCGCACGGCCGGCATCGTCGAACAGGTCCCAGGGCATGTTGTAATTTGGCCCCGACGCATATCCTGCACCCCAATGGGCCATAGCGCATTTTGGATCAGCATCTATGGCGCGTTCGAAACACAGGACGGCCTCTTCGTGGTTATAGGCGTACGTCCATAAAATCCCCCGGTCGAACCATTTCTGCGCCTTGGGCGACTGTGTTGTAACGGGAAAGCTGTACCCGCCTAGATCGAAATAAGTATCCATGACATCTTTTACACTAAATTGCTCTCTACTCCATTAATCTATCAATAACTGTGATCGTTTTGATAGCGAGTTGGACGCCGATTTCTGCTGTGCGTCGATTAAATCCATCACGCATTTCCGTAGTAAAATTTATATTGTCGCTGAATACAGACACATATTCATGTAGTGAGGTATCGCGACGATCGACCCATGTATTGCCTTTTTGACCAGTAGAAATATCAGAACAAAGATCATTCAATTCGGGATCGATTTCAATGTTTTGCAGGTCCATAAATGACAGCAGATTAGAAATGGTTTCTTCTAAACCCGTCATGAGTTTGAACTTATCTTCTATTCCCTGAAAGGTCTGCAGTAGTTTGCCGACCCTTTCATTCATAATCGACTGAGATAGGCAGATGACGTCAAAGTAATTTTCATCCTCCAAACCCTTTTGAATTCTGACAAACGCAGATTTGTATAAATCAGAGGTCAATCGACCCTCTTCATTGGTTGCACGTTTATCCATTAAATCATTAATGGATTTGATTTCATGATCTTCAAGCATCACTGTGGGTTTTCTCAGAAAATCTACTGAGTAACTTCTATACCTGAGCATTTAAATACTCATCCTTCTAATAAAAACATTAATTTATATCATTTTGTCTAACTGAGTGTCTATAAATTATATTTGCGTTGAGCCGTATTTGAATTTTTTATCTGAGAATTACTGGAGGATTAAGAAGAGCCGGCAACCCTCAAGAAGGACTGTTCAAGCGAGAACTGCCAAAGTAAAAGCTATTACACTTTTAAGTATCTATTTTAATGAAATATGGTAGCGGAGGAGGGACTTGAACCCCCGACACGCGGATTATGATTCCGCTGCTCTAACC
>FUFK010045074.1_pt1:2500-37785 | contig 37785 bp, 30 predicted proteins | sample 1021851 | NCBI WGS metagenome assembly FUFK01 (sample SAMEA51879418, study PRJEB19060) | metagenome
CTTACTTAATCAAATTATTAGTAATACATATCAAATACAATCTGTCAAGGTTGACTAGTGATCATAAGAAAAATCTATTTATATTTTATTTGTTTGCTCTCCCTGTCATTCGGATTAGCTGATAAAATCGCCATTGCCACAAAGGTTAACGGAGTGGTTGAAATAGCGCCCGCAAAAATAAATAAATTTAAAACTTTAACTCCCGGGACTGTTTTGTCTGATGGTGATAAGATACGAACTGGTTCAAAGGGTTTTACTGCAATAATTTTTATAGATGACAAATCAACTCTTAAGGTTAAAGAAAATTCAGAGTTAGTTGTAGGAGGCCAAAAATCGGATGCTAGAATATCCAAGAAAATAAATATGGACGTAGGAATTATCCGAGCTACTATTAATAAGCAAAACGCAGACTTTGTTATACAAACACCTACATCTGTCGCATCTGTAAAAGGCACAGATTTTTGGCTGCTTTCCGACCCCGAGACAGGAGATCAGGTAATGGGTCTTGAAGGAGTTGTTGGATTAACAAATACTCAAACTGGTCAGGAAGTCAATGTCACCTCAGGAATGAGCGGTCTCTCTACCCCTGATGGCGATCTTAGTTTAGAAGAAACTGTAGATTCCACAATTCCTGATGATCCAAGTACTGACTCTGAAAGCACGTCTGAAATTAAAATATTTATGGAAGGGCCCAATGGTCAACAAAAAGTGATAATTATTGAGTATCAATAGCTATTGCCTAACTTAAAATAATTTCTAGTATATTTTTTCGGTGAGAAAAAGCATAATACTAAAAGTATCCTTGGTTTTCATAAACCTTTTATTGAACAAAGCTCTAGCTCAATCTAATCAATTTTACTATCATAAAACTCCAGGCCCAGTTGATGAAGGGGCTCCTGTCAGAATTTCCCAGCTGATTTTTACTACACAGCAAATACAATCAGGGATGTTATTTTTTAGAGATAAAGGTGAGATAAGCTATCAAGAAACTGAAATGCTTTTTGAGGGAGGTGAGTGGTATGGCATCATACCAGGTAATAGAGTTACGTTAATAGGAATAGAATACATAACAATATTAACAACAGTTGACGGTGGTAGAATAGCACTACCTTTAATTGATGATCCATTCTCAAATCCAATAGAAATAAAAGTAACCAATCTAAAAAATAATAATGAGCAGAAGCTATCAGAGGATTTAAAAGCTGATTTTTCAAACAAAGATATATTAATTTTATCTCCAGAAAATAGATCGGTGACTAGACCTAGCGAAGTTGTTATATCGGTATCACTTTTTAACGCCCAAAATATAGATCGTTCGGATTTCCAAATTTTTCTAGATGATAGAGATTATACTTCACAAGCAGTCATTTCTGGTGATGTTTTGTCGCTTGTTCCTGATGAGAAAGTAGAATTTGGCTCTCACAGAATAAGAATAAATTTTCAAACAACCTATGGGATACCTATTGATCCCCTTGTGTGGACATTTAGCGTGAGTAAGGGAGCAGAGAACTTCTATGAAGATTTCAAATACAATGGATCTTTTGTAAGAAAAGAATCAGCAACTAGCGCTTCATCTGTTGATATAAATAAGAGTGAGTTCTATGGTAAAATCAACGCGGAATTAAGTTGGATAAAAACAAGATATAATTTTCGTAAATCTAATAGACATTCGAAATTTGCTCAACCAGTTGACAGATCCAGTTTATTTTTGCAGGTTACAGACTATCTTAAAATAAATGATGGTGATATCTACCCGGTAATATCACCATACATACTTAGTGGGAAAAAAGTTATTGGCCGGAATATTAATATTGAAATACCGATAGGATTTGGATTTGATGGTTTAAATCTCTTTGGGAGAAGCTTTTTTGCCTTTGATTTTCAGGGCTCCGTTGACATAAAGACTGTATCGGGTCTACTTTCAAAAACTGTGCAATATAAGAGAGGTGTTGATAGAGCATATAAATTATTAACAAACGATACTAAAATTAATGATCTCGGTAATAAGGTCTACCTTCTGGATCGCAAAGGTTATACTTTTCCAAGAAAAATAAATTCTGGTAGATTAACATTCAATTTTAATAATCGCTTAAGTGCTGGTTTTCATTTTATGAAAGCCAAAGATGATTACGAAAAAATAAATATTTTTGCCGCTGAAAACAGCTTGTTCACAGTCGATAGCAGTATATTTGGAGATTCCTTATCCTCACAATATACTTTAACTCAATTTATTGACGCTTTAGCGAACAGCGATACTATTCAAATAAAAGAAAAAAATTGGAGTAATGGAAATCCACAGGAAAATTTAGCCTTAGGTCTTGATCTAGAGACATCCCTTGACAATCGTAAAATTATATTACAGCTCGGATGGAATATGAGTTTTACGAATTATAATATTTGGGCGGGAGCCGCTAGTAAGGACTCTCTAGATCTTTTAATGGATACAATATCGGACGGAAAGTTAATGGGAAATTATGAGGTTTCTCAACTCGGTGATTTTATAGATGCCTATAAGAGTATTTTCACCATAAACCCTCTTTACATGTCACCTATCCTTCCTGTCGACCCAATTCTTGCGGAGGAAAATAGTTTAAGAGCAGTTTTAAATATGCCTGCCTCAGCTTATTATTTAAGATTGAAGGGTAGTTATTCATTTAATAATTTAAGTGTAGAGTACCGACAAATAGGTCCTGAATATAGAAGTTTTGGTAATCCATACTTAACAAATAACATAAGAGAATTTTCAATAAATGACAGATTATCACTTTTGGGAAGACGACTAATGTTTGTCATTGGTTATAAATATCGCGATAACAAATTATCTGACCTAGTTGCGCATCCTGTTGCAACGAAGACAATATCATTAAATACAACTCTTGTTCCTGGTACAGGTGCTCCGTCAATAATTTTAAATGTAATGTCCATAGGCAGAACAAATGGTATAGATTCGATAGATACAGACCGATACGGTAACTATCTTGGGGACAACAGAGAGAATTCAAATGCACTTAATATCATGGCTTCTGTCAATATTCCTGGGAACTTTGATTACTTTAGCTCAACAACGTCATTCAATATAAATACAATTACTTATAACGATAATTTAGAAGCTGAGAGAAAGCAAGATTATTTCTTTCAAAAATCAGAGACCCAATCCTTATCCGCTACGATATCAACCAGATTTAACATACCACTCAATATGACTATGGCATTTAACCAAACTAAGATATTTGTTCCCTTTATTGATGAAAATAATATTGCAAAAAAACAAATAAATACCTGGACCTCGACAACATTTTCTGCACAATATCGTTTGTACAATAATAAATTAAGAATTAGGGGAGGGTTGGATTATACCACAAATGGAATGGAAGACAGTAACTCCATAGAACTTTATGGTGGAAGATTAGGTTGCGACTGGGATGTTTTCAAAAACCTGACACTAAATTTCAACAGCTCACTAAGATACAGTTATGCAAGTACTACCTGGACCCAGAATAGTTCGGGATTTAATTTGAGTTTAGGGTATAGGTTTTGATAATAAAGGTCAAAAACTTTATCAAAACTCATATAGTTGACTTGAGTCTTACGCTCGCAGCAATTTTTTTTACTTGTTTTTTACATTGGTCTGGTCTTTTCGATTTTTTAGAGCTTAAAACTTATGACTATCGTTTCAATACCGTCCGAGGCCCTCTGACAGGATGGCGAGCTAGTGATTCTACAATAATTACCCTTGGGACAGATGTTGTTTTAGTTGAGGTTGATGATGAATCATGGAGGATTCTAAAAGAAAAAAAGGTACCCTGGCCATATCCAAGAGGTGATATATGGGCTAGAGCAGTAGACAATCTAAGCAAAGCTGGGGCAAAGGTTATTGCATTCGACATTCAATTTGATTCTCCTGATGCAAGGTCCGAGTATCTTAGAAGTGTTAGCAATACGTTACCAATTGAATTTCAACAATATCTCCCCGGTCATGGTGACGTTTTACTTGCAGAATCAATAAGAAATGCACAGAATAATGGTACCAGTGTTGTAATGGATGTAAAGATGGTAAGAGAGCCGACGAGGATACCACCAACCTATATAGCCTACCCAGTGCCTGAGATTATGGAAGTTAATCCTGAAACAGGCCTCATAAACGATATGCTAGATACTGATGGTTTTTCAAGGCAATATAGTATTGCTGGGTATATGGACCACGAACCAAATACTGCCTATCTTACACTAGGTATGAAATGCGTAAAATCTTTTTTGGGTATGAGTGACAGTATCATACCTACTTTTAACGAAAAAGAGAGGGTCTGGAAATTTGGAGATTTGAGAATAAATGCTTACGGGAAAACTAATAACTTCCTCGTTAACTATTATGGGCCTCCCTCTGGATACAAAATTCCAGGCGAAAATAGCTACAAGCCCTGGGGTACTTTTCCTAGATTTTCGCTTTCCCAAATTTTAGATACTCAGGATTACGATATTCCTGAAGATATTGATTGGATGAGCCAATTCATCCCCGGGCAAGTCCCTGATTGGGTATTGCAAATTAAAGACACCACTGAGCAAAAAGAAATGATGTCAATGCTTGGTATTGGATCCGAATTCGATATCGAAAAATCCCCATTTTACAATAAAATAGTTTTATTAGGTGTATCAGTCGAAGTGCTTCATGATGTTAAATCCACACCATTTTACAATTATATGGATCTCAGCCAGCTAACTCCAGGCATGGAAACCCACGCAAACGCCATTCAAACAATATTGCATGAAAATTATATTGATGTGTTTGGTTATAAAACAACTCGATATATAGTCGATGGTTCAGGTTACCCATTAGTTAATTTTGCATTGATATTTACAATGTGCATAATTGCATATTTTCTTTTAACTAAGTTTAATCTACATCCTATAGTTGCCGGATTTGTAATCCTCTCAGAGGGTATTTTTTACTACGCTTTTGCAATGGGAATGTTTACAAATGACTATTTGTGGTTCTGGAAAAAGATTATATCAACTCTAATTCCGGATAATTTACATAACACCTTCTATGATTCCCTGAAAGTTAGCTTACCTGATCCGGGGGACACTTATGTAATGCCTATTATTGCTCCCCTTGCAGGTCTAATTTTTACATATTCTTCAAACATAATATTCCAATTTCTTCACGAACAAAAAGATAAAAAGTTTTTACGAGAAACTTTTGGAACATATATAGCNCCAAANGTTNTAGATAAAATGTATGAGGAAAAACAAGCACCAAAATTAGGAGGAGTTGAAGGTCATCATACCGCGTTCTTCTCGGATATACAAAACTTCTCTACATTTTCTGAGGTTTTAGAACCTGAGCGCATGGTATCACTTATGAATGAGTATCTTACTGTTATGTCAAAAGTAATTCTGGAAAATGAGGGAACATTAGATAAGTACATTGGGGATGCAATTGTTGCATTCTATGGTGCTCCTGCACCTGTTGAAAATCATGAAGCAAAATCATGTAAAACTGCATTAGATATGCAAGCGGCCCTTGAGGGTTTAAGAAAAAAATGGATAAAGGAGAATGACTGGCCAGATATCGTTTACTCTATGCAACATCGAATTGGGCTCAATAGTGGAAGAATGGTCACGGGTAATATGGGTTCTGAGATGAGGATGAATTATACTATGATGGGTGATACTGTTAATCTTGCAGCACGACTTGAATCTTCAGCTAAGCACTACGGCGTCTATAATTTTGTTGGTGAGAATATTTATGAGGCAACAAAAGATGAATTTATTTTTAGGTTTTTAGATTTTGTAAGGGTCAAAGGAAAAAAAATACCGGTAAAGGTCTATGAGCTTGTATCGTCAAAAGACAATGCAAAAAATTCAGACATAAACCTAATTAGGGCATTTGAAAATGGCTTAGACTGTTACTATCAGCAAAACTGGGAAAAAGCTATAAAATACTTTACTGAATCTCAATCAATGGAAGATACTTTCTCGTCAAGAAATACTACGCCCTCTGAAGTGTATATTAATCGATGTATTATGTTTAAGGATAATCCTCCGGCAGAGGACTGGGATGGTGTCTGGACGATGATTTCAAAATGATGAATGTGGTAGTATTCTAAGTTATAAGTGGAAAGTTAAATATATGATTAATGCCCGTGGAAATATATTGTGGATAGATGACGAAATAGAGCATTTAAAACCCCACATCCTTTTTTTAGAAGAGAGGGGTTATAAAATAACCCAAGCCAGGAATGGGTATGATGCACTAGAACTATCTATGGTTAATGCATATGATTTAATTCTTTTAGATCAATCGATGCCTGGGATGGATGGAATAGAAACATTAACCAAGATTAAAGACCAGAACAAAAGCCATGTTGTAATTATGATTACAAAGACAGAGGACGAATGGCTGATGAACGAGGCTATAACTGAGCAAGTCGAGCAGTTTTTAACTAAGCCTGTCAATCCAAGTCAAATATTTATGGCTTGTAAACAGGTTCTTGAAAAAAACAAAATCAGGCAGGACAGTGATACTAGTAAATACCTAAATGAGTTTCAGAACATAGAATTGAATCTTGGTAATAAAAAAACGGTTGATGATTGGTATGGACTGTATAATAAACTTGTAGATTGGCAAATCAGGTTCGATAGCCACAGGAATAATGGATTAGAAGACATACTTGAAGATCAAGTGCGAACATGTAACAAAGAGTTTTCATACTTCATTGAAAAAAACTATGAAAACTGGTTATCGCAAAAATCAGGTCCTACTTTTACAAAAGACATTGTAAAAAAATATGTTTATCCTAAGCTTAAAAAAAATGAGAGTGTATGTCTTCTTGTAATTGATTGTTTGAGGCTCGATCATTTTAAGGTAATGGCCCCTTTGCTGGAACCAATTTTTGACATACAGATTGACCACTGTTTATCTCTCCTGCCAAGTGCAACTCCATACTCTAGGAATGCTATTTTTTCTGGTCTTTATCCAGATCAAATAGTTAAGAAATACCCTAGCCAAGCCAAAGCTATGCAGAGTGATGTTACGAGTCTGAACATGTATGAGGAGCAATTTATTACTGATCATCTAGCTAGACTAAATCTTGAAAACAAATCAATGTATTATCGGAAAATTTGGGCTGCTGAGGAGGGTAACAAATTTGCTAAAGGTATAAAAAATTATAATCACAAAGATTTTCTCTCTTTGGTGGTAAACTTTGTTGATATACTAGCACACAAAAGCTCTCAGCTTGAAGTATTAAAAGAAATTGTCCCAAATGAATCCGGGTACAGGTCAGCAATTAAAATTTGGTTTGAGCAATCATGGCTTTTAAGAGTTTTAAGATATATGTCTGATAATAATTTTAACATAGTTCTAACGAGCGATCATGGCAGTGTTAGGGTTCAAAATGATGTGATGGTTTCGGCAGATAGGCATGCATCAACCGGTGTACGTTACAAATACGGAAGAAACCTCAATACTAAATCCAGAAATGTAATAGTTGTAAAAGATCCTGAAAAATATAGGTTGCCTGCACTTGGCCCTCAACCTACTTACCTAATCGCAAAAAATGATAGTTATTTTGTATATCCAAATGATGCGAGTAAATATCAAGAAAAATTTAAAAACACCTTCCAACATGGTGGTGTGAGTATGGAAGAATTGATAATACCTGTTGTTTTGATGCGGAGCAAAAAATGATAATTGTAAGTAATTCATTAGGCGAAACGAAAAAATTTGCAAAAATAATTGCAGAAAATATCCCAATTGGCAAGGTCATTGCACTAATTGGGAATCTTGGTACTGGTAAGACAACATTTACACAAGGTTTTGCCTCTGCAATGGGTATAAAAGAGAGAGTTGGTTCACCAACTTTTAAATTGGTTTCAGAGTATTCAGGAAAAAATGGCTCTCTATATCATATAGATGCTTATCGTTTGGATGGGGCTAAAGAATTTTTGAATATTGGAGGTGAAGACTATCTTTACCCTCAAAATGGTATTACTATCATTGAATGGGCAGATTTAATTTCGGACTTGTTGGACGAAAAAATAATATATATATATATGTTCAGAATGGACGGCGAAAAAAATAAAAGAAAAATTGAGATCAAAGGGATCGACATTAATTTATAGTATGATTTTAGCTATTGAAACATCATCAAACGTATGCGGAATATCCATAGTAGAAAATGGTAAAATAATATCCGATTTAGACGAACCATGTCACAGAAAGCATAATGAAAGGCTTCCTTTATTAGTAAAGTCGATGCTCAAAAATAATACTAATCACATGGACCATATCGAAGCAATTGCAATTAACATAGGTCCTGGTTCATTTACAGGATTGAGAATAGGATTAGGTTTCGCGAAAGGTATTGCATATTCAAAAGAAATACCAATTATTCCCGTACCGAGTATGTTGGCATTAGCGTTCTCTTTAAGAAAATATTTACCGCAAAATGGAATAATGTCCTCCCACGCAGATAAGGTGTTTTATCAAAATTTTAAATGGAAAAATTCCTTGCCAATTGAAACCAGTCCCCCTGAATCCGGTACCATTAGTGATTATATAAATCGTTTAAAAAATGGATTTCAGTCAAATTGTGCAGATATGATTCGAAAAGATATTGAAGTAAGGGAGGCATTACCTTCTTCAAAAAACATAGGTTTATTAGCCTCGATATTCAATGATAAATGGAAAGTGAAAAAGCCTTTTGATCTAACTCCCAATTATGTTGATGGCTTTAAGGTGTGAAAATGGAGGTGTCGCATACAATTAGAATTGCAAGAAATCATGATACTCATCACATATATGAAATAGAAAAAAGCGCTTTTGGATCTTCTGCTTGGTCCCGAGAAAATCTAGCAAATTGTCTTTCAAATAAAGCTACGATTTCTTTTATTGTAGAGAACAGTAAAAATATTCTAGGATATAATATGGTAACTTTTATCGGGCATGATTTTGAAATAATTAAACTTGCTGTTACACCTTTGTCCCAAAACAAAGGCATTGGGAATTTACTGCTTGAACACTTTTTAGATCAAATTCCCAAAAATTCATCAGTTTTTTTAGACGTAAGTAGATCAAATACATCAGGAATTAGCTTATACAAAAAAAATGGATTTAGAGAAGTATATATCAGGTATTCCTATTATCAAGACGGAAGTGATGCATTAGTTCTATGCTATAAAAATTAGTTTATTATGGCTTGGTTTAAACGCAAAAATAAAAAAATAAAAATATCTGAAAAGAAGTCAATACCAGATGGCTTGTGGGAGAAGTGTCCTAATTGTAATGAGATTATTTATAAACCAGAAATTGAAAAGAGGCTTTCCATATGTCACCATTGCAACTATCATTTTAGAATATCACACAATAAATATGTAGATATCCTTCTAGATGATGGGACGTCAAAAATGTATTTTGAAAATTTAACATCAAAAGACTTTCTGGGTTTTGCAGCTAGCAAGACTTATGAGGATCAATTGGTAGATGCTAAATCAAAAACAGGAACAAATGATGCAATCTGTATATACGAGGGCAAATTAGCGACTAAATCCGTCATTTTAGGCGTAATGAACTTTAATTTTATAGGCGGTAGTATGGGATCGGTCGTTGGAGAGTTAGTTTCCAGAGCCTTAATAATGGCTGGAGAAAAAAACAAACCCTTCATATTAGTTTGTGCTTCAGGAGGAGCTAGGATGCAAGAAGGAGCTATTTCCCTGATGCAGCTGGCAAAAACCAGTGCTCAATTAGCAAAATTTTCAGATAACGGAGGGCTTTTTATTCCAATATTAACAGACCCCACTACTGGCGGAGTGACTGCAAGTTATGGTATGCTTGGCGATGTTATTCTTGCCGAACCAGGAGCGTTAATTGGTTTTGCTGGGCCTAGGGTAATAAAGCAAACCATAGGTCAAGACCTACCAAAGGGTTTTCAGAAAGCTGAATTTCTTCTAGAAAAAGGTTTTATCGATCACATTGTCAGTCGAAATGATATGAAAAAAAAGATTTCTACTCTTATAAACATATTAAAATGAATGAGCCAAAAATATTAATTACAAATGATGATGGAATTTTTTCAGATGGAATATTAGCACTGTGGCAAGCGCTTAGCACGATTGGTGAGACTTTAGTTGTTGCCCCAAACCAAGAACGAAGCGCATCTAGTCACTCTATTACTTTAAATGATCCAATTAGGACTCAACACATAGAGATAAAAAAAGGATTCAATGGATGGTCAGTTAACGGCACGCCTGCCGATTGCGTAAAGATTGCTGTTCGAACTATATCAGATAATTTACCTGACCTTGTTGTTTCAGGCATTAATCATGGATCTAACCTTGGCAAAAATGTGCTTTATTCAGGTACTGTATCAGCCGCTGCTGAGGGAACTATGTTAGGCATACCTTCCATTGCTATAAGTCTCGCATCAAATAAGGCTGACGACTTTAACCTTTCAAAGAGAACTGCTGCTGAAATGGCAAAGTTTGCTTTAGAACGAAAGCTACCGCAGGGGACATTTCTAAACGTAAATATCCCATCCTGTAGGATTAACGAAGTAAAAGGGAAAAAAATAACTAAACAAGGAAATCAGTTTTTTGATGATTATTATGAGGGAAGATTGGATCCTAGAAAGCGCTCGTATTATTGGATTAAAGGCGATATAGTTGATCCAGATACAACATATGAATATGATGGTAAAGCGGTAGAGGATAATTACATTAGTATAACACCTATGCAACTAACATTAACAAACGAAAAATATATTTCGAAGATTAAGAATTACTTTTTGGATGAGTGATCTATTTAAACACGGCATTGTTATTTTAGATTTCGGGTCGCAGTATACGCAACTCATTGCAAGAAGGGTTAGAGAGCATAAAGTTTATTCGGAAATATTACCTCCAGAATCATCAATCGATGAAATTTTACAAAAGTCCCCTTCTGCGATTATTTTATCAGGGGGTCCAAATAGTGTATATCGCAATGATGCACCAAATCTTGATACTAATATTTTGTCCTGCCATCTACCAATTTTTGGTATATGTTATGGACTACATTTATTAGTTCAATCTCATGGTGGTAATATAGTATCCGAGGGAGAGGGTGAATATGGCTTTGCAGAATTGAATGTTAAAATTAGCAGTAGTATTTTAAAAGATATTCCTGATTCTAAAGTATGGATGAGTCACGGGGATCGTGTTGAGACTCTTCCAAAAAATTGGTCTGTATTAGCGGAATCTTCGAATGGTATTGTTGCAGCAATTGTTAATACAGATGAAACTAGGGTCGCAACACAGTTTCACCCAGAAGTATATCACACTGAATTTGGGTCAAAAATTATCTATAATTTTTTATTCCACATAGCCGATTGTAAACCAAATTGGACCTCAGAGAATTTTATTGACAGGCAAATAAGCATGATCAAGAGACAAGTTGGTTCAAAGCGTGTTATAACTGGCGTTAGCGGTGGCGTTGATTCAACAGTAGTGGCAGCATTAATGAATAAGGCAGTTGGATCTCAAGCACATTCAATAATGATTGATAATGGGTTAATGAGGAGGAATGAGGTAAATAATTGCGTGTCAGCTTTAAAAAAAGGACTAAAACTGGATATATACTCATATGACCACTCTAATTTATTTTTATCAAAATTAAGCGGAGTTACTGATCCAGAGAAGAAGCGTAAAATAATAGGAGCCCAATTTATTCACTCGTTTGAGCAAATTGCGAAGGAATTTAGCGGTATTAAGTACCTAGCGCAGGGCACATTATACCCTGATGTGATTGAAAGCGGTTCAAGTAAATGGAGCACCGCCGCCGTTATAAAAAGTCATCATAATGTTGGTGGATTACCTGATAAAATCAATGTAAAGATAATAGAACCTTTGAAAGAATTATTCAAAGATGAGGTAAGGGAAGTTGGCAAAGAACTTGGATTGCCAACCTCACTAATAAATCGCCATCCATTTCCTGGCCCTGGTTTGGGAGTAAGAATAATAGGTGAGATAACGGAGGAGCGTGTCAAAACCTTACAAAAAGCTGATGAAATTTATTTGGAAGTTTTGCATGATGATAATTTGTATAGTGAAATTTGGCAAGCTTTTGCAGTTTTAACTCCAATTAAAACAGTTGGCGTTATGGGAGATAAGCGAACCTATGAAAATGTACTAGTTTTGCGCGCAGTAACAAGTGTAGATGGTATGACAGCCAATTGGTTTCCAATGCCTTATGAAACCTTATCAAAAATTTCAAATAAAATTGTGAATTCTGTTAAGGGTATAAATCGTGTAGTCTATGACATCACATCTAAGCCACCTGGCACTATAGAATGGGAATAGGGCCCTTATGAAACAAATAATAATTAGGAAAGCAAATATTAAAGACGAAATTGCCATTGGTGAAGTGTTACTTGATTTTTATAATATGGAAGATTTAAAAGAGGCCACCAATTCATTTCTTTCAGAGGTAAAAAAAGAACATAAATACATATTAGCAATTGAAAACAAAAAAATAATTGGCCTAGTAACATGGATACTACATGGACTGCCCAAACATGGTCTTTTTGAGCTGGACAGAATTTGTATACTCTCAGGTTCAAGAGGAAAAGGTGTTGGTAACAGATTGGTAGATGCTATGATTGCTGACGCAGATTCGTATTATAAAAGTCTCGGAGAAAAAATACGTAAGCTGTATCTTCTAACTCATGAAGAAAACAAACTGGCCCATAAATTTTACGAAAAAGTTGGTTTTAAACATGAGACTACTTTGAGCGATCATTACTATAAGGATGTTAATGAGAGGGTATATAGCATTTTTTTTAATGTCTAATTTTAAATATATATCATGTGCGGAATAACTGGATACATAGGTAATAAAGATTCTATTCCTATCCTATTAAAAGGGCTAAAGAGGTTAGAATACAGAGGGTATGACTCATCGGGAGTTGCTCTTTTTGACGACAATAGGTTAGTATGCCTGAAAAAGGCAGGTAAAGTTTCTGATCTTAAGTCTCTGATAGAAGATACACCTCATAAAGGGACCACTGGTATAGCACATACTAGGTGGGCTACACACGGAGAGCCAAATGATATTAATGCACACCCGCAATTGGATAAAACTGGTAAAATTGCATTAGTTCACAATGGGATAATTGAAAATCACGAAGCAATCAGAGAAGTCTTGATCAGTAAAGGATTACCTATGATAAGCCAAACCGATACTGAAGTATTGGTTAATTTGATTTCTATGATATACTATCAAGATGATGATATTAGTTTTCAAGATGCGGTAAGAGCGGCGCTAGGTGAGGTAGTCGGAGCCTATGGCATAGCCACCATTTGCTTGGATGAGCCCGACAAAATCATTATTGCAAAATTAGGTAGCCCTCTTGTGATCGGTATCGGTGACAAAGAATACTTCATAGCTAGCGATGCTTCACCTATAATTGAGCACACTAGAAATGTAATATATCTTGATGATGGTGAAATGGCCTGTATCACTAGGAATAATCATCAGATCACCGATATAGATTCTAGTAAAATCTTAACCAAGACTGTCACTGAAATTGATATGAATATTGATGAAATTGAGAAAGGTCAATTCCCCCATTACATGCTTAAAGAAATATTTGACCAAACTCAATCAATTACAAATACAATGAGAGGCCGTTTAAACCTTGACGATGGTACCACACAGTTAGGTGGTATTACTGATTACATGCCTAATTTAATATCTGCAAGCAGAATTTACATAACCGCATGTGGAACCTCTTGGCATGCTGGTCTTATTGGTAAATATTTAATTGAAAGCTATGCAAAAAAACCAGTTCATGTAGAATATGCCTCAGAGTTCAGGTATAAGGATTCAATTATAGATGTAAATACTGTTATAATAGCAATAAGCCAGTCAGGTGAGACAATTGATACTTTAGGTGCCGTAAAAAAGGCAAAGCAACTCGGTGCTCTGACAATAGGCATATGCAATGTAGTAGGAAGTTCAATAGCACGTGAAACCGATGCTGGAATATATACCCACGCAGGATCCGAAATTGGAGTTGCTTCAACCAAAGCTTTTACTGCTCAGGTTATTGTCTTATTGATGTTGGCACTAAAGCTGGGTCGACGAACAGGAGTAAACAGAAATTTAGGACAAAATCTATTAGCGGCTCTGTACAGGGTAGATGATAATGTGCAGGAAGTTCTTGATAATTATGAAAAAGTGAAATTAGTTGCAGCTGAAAATTATAATGTACAGAATGCGCTTTATCTAGGAAGAGGGATAAATTTTCCGGTCGCTCTTGAAGGCGCACTTAAGCTCAAGGAGATTTCATACATCCACGCAGAGGGTTACCCTGCTGCTGAAATGAAGCATGGCCCAATTGCTCTAATTGACAAGAATATGCCTGTAATATTTATAGCCCCTCATGATGGAACATTCACAAAAATTTTAGCAAACATCCAAGAGGTAAAAGCTAGAAAAGGAAGAGTAATAACTTTAACTGATAAACCTCATAAACAAATTGAGTCTTTATCTGATTATATCATAAAAGTACCACAAACACACCCATTTATTTTCCCAATAACCAGCTCAGTAATTTTACAACTTCTTGCATATGAAATTGCTGTTTTAAAGGGTTGTGAGATCGACCAACCTAGGAATCTTGCTAAATCCGTGACGGTTGAATAGATAATTAAGGGTGAGGTAATCACCTATGTAGATTTATTTTTTAAAATTTAAATTGAAAGGAAAGTTATAATTATGGAAGTGTTAGGGTTCGTATTTGGAATCATGGGAATGTCTTTAGGAACAATGGGATTTATTTTTGGTGTATCTTGTTTGAAAAAAATAGAAAATCTCACAAAAAATTTAAAAGAAAACGGAATTATTTAAGATCAAAAATGATATACATTCATTTTGATGTTTATTCGTTATAGAACTTTTCCAGTACCCAAATTTTGAACAATTTTTTTATTAGTAATTAATATATCATTTCTATATTGATGTCAAATTTTAATGAAGAATGATCTTTTTGATGAGTTTTAAATATTTTAGTAACAGTTATATAGGTTTTCCACCCTTGATTATCCAATTGATCACCGTAGAATGACTTTCAGATTAAGATATAAATAATTTTTGTTGAATTAAAAAAAATATTTTAACAGCTGATGCTAGAATATATTTTTATTAATTATGGAATTGAAATTGTAGTTGGAATGATTATTTCTACTCTGGTATTTATTTTTCTAAGAGTTCTTTATTTTGGTTTTTTTAAGAAAAAAAAATGAGAGAAAGCATTAATACTATTTCATCTTAACCTTAAAAGTCTGAATTCTATCAATCATTGATTTTGATTTGAGTTTTATCCCTCATTCCATTCTTTCACATTTGCAAACCCAGTTACTTTTTTCCTACCAATTCTGAATCCATTTTTTATAAAGCAATGATAAAATTTAGAAAAAACCTATCATTTATTTTGTGGTCCCATAATCTCACCATTTAACTTAATTAACCCTCCAATTAACTCTTTGATGAATCTAAAATAATAAAATCCATGCACTTCATTTGAGTAAAATAAATAAGGTGGTGGATGCAATCGGTGGAACCTCTGTGTTTTTTGAATCAATAATGATCTTTTATTATTTCATGGATAACAAATTTTCGAGCCTATTTTATTTAGAGTCCATTTATTTTTAAAAAACGATTTAGAGATCGCCTTTTTCTAAATCCTTGCTTAGCGATGCTCAGATTTTATTTTAAAATTTTGTAAATTATTAAGAACATGAAACTCATTTACGTAATAGGTCTTCAATTTTTATCTCTTGGTATCTCCCAATCAATTGATAGGGACGAAATTATTCGGTATGGTTACAACTACAAAGGCGAACTTTTAGATGGCAATAGACATGGAGAGGGAATTTACTATTATGTAAATGGCGACATATATGAGGGAAATTGGAAGAATAATAAGAAAGATGGAGAAGGGACTTTAGTATACCAAAATGATAGTCGCACATATGTGGGTCAGTTTAAAAACGATTTATTCAACGGTTGGGGAACTCTTCACATTATAGGCGGGGAGAAATATGAAGGTGAGTGGAAAGATGGGAAAAAAGATGGGCAAGGCACCTATTATTATCCCTTCGGCAATACCTATATTGGTGAGTGGAAAAATGATTTACGCCACGGATCAGGAACATATTTTTATACATTCGGTAAAAAATATATAGGAGACTGGGAAAATGGTAGAAAGCATGGAAAGGGTATCTCTACCGACGGTGAGGGAAACACCTATGAGGGTGATTACCAGAACGACAAAAGGAATGGACAGGGTAGATATACATTTGCAAGTGGCAACATTTATGAGGGAGGCTTTCTAGACGGAAGGAAACACGGGCAAGGCGTCTTTACGTATACCAACGGAGATGAGTATGAAGGCGAGTTTCAGAACGGCAACATGGAAGGCAAGGGCATATTTAAGTTTAAAAATGGTAATATTTACGAAGGCGAGTGGAAAAATGACAAAAGCCATGGCACAGGAACTTATAAGTTTAAAAATGGCAATGTATATACTGGTGAATTCAAGGGGGGTAAAAGAGATGGCTTAGGAACCTTTTTATACCCTGATGGCGAGAAGTATGTGGGTGATTACAAAAATGGGAAACGCACTGGACAGGGTGTATATACCTTCAAAAATGGCAATACGTACGATGGTGAATTTTGGGATGGTGTAAAAAATGGAAAGGGTACTTTCAGATATCCAAATGGTAATATATATGAAGGTGAGTGGAAAAATGATATGCAGCACGGTCAAGGCAAGTTCACTTATTCATCTGGCGGGAATTATGAGGGTGAGTGGAAAAATGGTATAATGAATGGCTACGGTAGATATGAGTATGCCAATGGGGATATATATGAAGGTGAATTTTTAGCAGGGAAAATGGAAGGAACAGGATCATACAGCTTCCAAAATGGTAACGAGTACCATGGTGAATGGGAAAATGATAAGATTGAGGGCAAAGGAATTTATTCATCAGCAAATGGCAATTATTATGAAGGAACATTTAGAGATGGACGGTTGCATGGCTTCGGTAATTTTCGATCATCTTTAGGGGAAACATATATTGGTGATTGGCTAGATGGGACAATGCACGGAAGGGGTATATACATATTTTCAAGCGGTAACAAGTATGACGGAGAGTGGGTAAATGATGCTCGTACAGGATACGGAGTTTACAAATATAACAATGGCGAATTATATGAGGGATACTTCATGAAGGGGAAAAGAAATGGGGAGGGAACATTTCGCTACTTAAATGGAGACATATATCAGGGTGACTGGTCTAGTGGAAAGAAGAATAATTTTGGGTCATATTTTTATGCAAATGGTGATACCTACAGAGGCAATTGGGTGGAAGATAAAAAAAATGGCATAGGTAATTTTACTTATTCAAATGGTGATAAATATGAGGGTCAATTTCTGAATAACATAATTCAAGGAGCAGGTATATTAACAAAAAGTGATGGGAAAAAATACAATGGGTCCTGGGTTGATGGAAAAATGGAGGGGGAAGGTAGGTTTTCTGATCTGGATGGTAACACCTATGTTGGGGGATGGAGTGACGATAGTTTTAATGGTGAGGGTACGTTCAGCTACAGTAATGGAGATAAGTACCAAGGAAGTTGGATAAAAAATAAATTTAATGGAAGAGGGACTTTTTTGTGGGAATCAGGCGATAAATACGTCGGTAATTGGCTCAATGGTTTAAAACAAGGTAGAGGAATTTATTCAAATAGCAGCAATGAGAAATACACAGGAGATTGGATAGCAGATAATCGAGATGGTGACGGTATCCAGACTTATTCTAATGGCGATATATACGAGGGTGAATGGCAAGGTAATCAAAGACATGGAATTGGTTCCATGAAATATGTATCTGGAGCAAACTACGATGGTGAATGGAAAAATGGGTTAAAAAGTGGTATCGGGAAGTATGTTAGTTCAAACGAAGATATCTACTTCGGAGGCTGGGAAAGTGATCAAAAGAATGGCAGAGGTAAGATGCAGTACAATAATGGCAATACTTATGATGGGGATTGGGTGGATGACATTATCCAAGGCAGCGGAAAGTTTATATATTCAAACGGTGACCAATATGACGGAGAATGGATCAGAGGTCAAAAAAATGGTAAAGGCACTATGATAACCAGTGAAATGGATAAATATGTGGGTGAGTGGAAAAATAATTTAAAAGAAGGGCAGGGGACTTTTACGGATAAAAAAGGTAATAAATATGTGGGTGAATGGAAAAACAATCAAAAAAGCGGGCAAGGCACATACACAGATAATATTGGGCATAGATACACAGGTAACTGGGAAAAAGGGAAAAGAGATGGCGAAGGCACCTATTCTTTTGCAGGGCAGAAAAAATCTGAAGATTTGTTAGCAGATAACCTTTTTTTTGGAGGAACAAGATATGTTGGTGAGTGGAAAAATAATAAGTTTAATGGAAAAGGATCATTTAAATACACAAATGGTGATACCTATGAGGGGTTTTGGAAAATGGATCTGAGGCACGGCAAAGGAATTTTCACTACGTATGATGGCGAGCATTATGAAGGAGATTGGAAGGACGATTTGAGGCATGGACTGGGGCAAATTGAATATAAAAACGGTGATAGTTATAAAGGAAACTGGGTTGGTGATTACATGGATGGCATGGGTGAAATGGTTTATAACAATGGAGATAGGTATAAGGGCGACTGGTCTAAAGGGATAAAGCAAGGTGTTGGTGAGTTTCAATATGCAAACGGAGAAATTTATGATGGCTCATGGATAGATAATCAGATGACAGGCAAAGGCAAATATAGTTATTTGAATGGGGACATATATGATGGGGATTGGAAAGCTGGTGTTAGAGAGGGCAAAGGCATCTTGAAAAACTTAGACGGCAGTATATACGATGGTAATTGGGTTGAAGATCGCAAAGATGGATCGGGAGTCTATAAATATATTAATGGGGATGAATATGTTGGAGATTGGAAAAATAATCAAAAAAATGGCCAGGGTAAGATTGTATATGCCAATGGGGATACTTACGATGGATTATGGAAAGAAGATATAAAAGATGGTAGAGGTACAGCTAACTATATTGTTGATGGCATAACTTACACAGGCGATTTTATGGATGATCTTTTTCATGGTTCTGGGCAATATTCAAATTCAAGGGGTGATAATTATATAGGTGATTGGAAACGAGGAAAAAAGCATGGCCGAGGAATATTTAGATCTGCGATGGGTGACAAATATGACGGAGAATGGATGAATGGATTTAAAAATGGCCAAGGATCATTCGAATTTGCTGACGGTAACATATACAGGGGTTCATGGTCTAATGATAAAATAAGTGGTAGTGGTATTTATACTTTTTCAAACGGGGATATTTGCGAGGGTATTTTCAAAGATGGCAAAATAAATGGCAAAGGGGTATATGATTATGCAAATGGTGATAAATACATTGGCGATTTTGAGGAGGGCAAGCGAGAGGGCATTGGGGAATGTAAATTTACCAATGGGGAATCCTATACAGGAGAATGGAAAAATAACCAAATAAATGGTAAAGGTAAATACAATTTTAGGAACGGGAACACCTATGAGGGAGATTTTATTAACGGCATTATGGACGGACAAGGCACCTATAAATTTAAAAATGGAAATTTATATATTGGTGAGTTTAAAGGTGGTAAAAGAGAAGGTCTAGGTGTTTTCACATATACCAATGGGAACAAGTATATTGGCGAGTTTAAAAATGGTAATATGGATGGACAAGGTACATTTACTTATCCTAATGGCGATAAAAGGATCGGTGTATGGAAAGATGGACAACCAATTAACTGATCTTAATGTACAAAAAGCCAATAATTAATTATATTTTAAAAATAATCCTACTCTCTACTTTTTCATGTACTTACTTTCAAAAAAAAGACCTAGATATATTGCCTGTAAATTGGTCTGGGAAAATTATAACTTTTGTAGATTTGGATCTTAACTATAAAAACCTGGAGAATCTTAACAGAAAATGGTCTAAAATGCACAGCAACCGACATTTACCATATTATAAATTTTTAGATAAAAAATTTATAATACTTGGAAAGAGTGATACGTTTGATGATGAATTTTTTGTGATTGAAGACGAAAAAAATAGGAAATATAAAATGAAAATGGATTATGATAAATCAATTGGTTTTCAACTACCGAGCTATTTACTTTTCCAGGATATGAGGACAGATGCAGAAAAAATGATAGGAAAGTTCATTTGGCTTAACGATACAGATGATTATAAGAGCTTCTATACTTTCAAAAATTATAAATTTTCTAGATTTGAAAAAGTCAAAGTACTGGAAGTTAATCTCTTTCAAAATAGTAATTCCGATCACCCGATTTGGTTTAGGGTTGAATCTATGTCAGGCTATGAGGGTTATGTGAGGTATAATGGGAATGGGATTAACAAAAAAATTGGTAAAAAAGATCACTATTATTTATCTGCACCCTTACCTAAATCTTGGGGCAAAGAAACTACTAGAAAAATATTAGATGGAAATGTTGAAATAGGAATGAGTTCTAAACAAGTTCGCATTGCCATTGGGAATCCCGACGTTCTCAATGTTACATCCAGCAGGCATGGGCAAAGCGAGCAATGGATATATCAGGACGATCGTGGTAATCGAACATATCTTCAATTTGAGTACGGGTTTTTGACGTACAAAATAGAGAAATGAGATTTAAACTCATGACTCCAAGATCACTAAAGTTAAATATTTTTTTTAAAGTGGCTATCAAACTGAATGCCATTGTCACTATTTTTTTCACATACGCATTTGCATCTGGCTTTGATACCTTATCATACCATCAAAAATTCATCACCGCAGCAGATAATTATAAAAATGGTAGATATCATCTAGCAGAAATTCAGTTCAGTAAAATTTTGTCAAAACATAAATCTTATCGCGATCCAGCAGCACAACTGATGATGGCAAAGGCACAATATCAATCAAAAAATTATGAGGCGGCTATTGAAACCCTTAAATCAATTTACTCCAACTATCCCTCATCACCATATCAGGTTGATGTACTAATTTTGTCTGGGGACATAGCCCTCGAAAGAGGAAAATCTACTTCAGCATTTAAATATTACATCAGAGCTAGACCTGAGATTGAAAATGTCATGTATCTGAATGATATAGATGAAAGAATATATCATACAATTAGTATGGGACTTGATGAAACTACAGTCGAGAGTTTATTATTTAGGGAGAGGGATAGTTTTAATAGGGAAATAATTAATTTAGCAAAAGCATATAAAGCATATACAAATGGCGATACTTATGAGCTAGAGAATGTAATAGATCAAATAAACACATTTAAATTACCTGGATACTTTTCTGGATTGTATGGGAAATTAAAAAAAGTTAATGAAGACAATTTCAAGAAACCGGTCACAATAGCTGTTATGCTACCCTTGACAGGGACAAATAAAGATAAAGGTCATGCTTACTTATTAGGTTTATCTGATTTTTTTGAGTTAAATGCTGATTCAGTTTCTATTAGGCTATTGCTCCACGATACCAAAAGTTCTGCATTAGAGGTATTCTCAATTTATGACAGGTTAAAATCAGACCCCTCTGTAATGGCTGTCCTAGGACCAATTTCAGATGAAGCGATATTGTCAGTGGCTGCCTTGGATCCTGTTATGCCTGTGTTAGTACCTAAATCTGAATATTCTGGATTATTTGATGTTGCAAAAAACCTATTTTTCCTCGCGCCGCCGTCCGAAATAATTGCTAGAAGAACTGCCCAATTAATGATTTATGAGCTAAATCTTGAGAATATTGCTGTCTTGTCCCCAGGTGAAGGGCAGCAAAAATTGACAACAGATTTTTTCATTGACGAATGTTTTCAGCTTGGAATAGATCCCGTTGCAATCGAATGGTACATTGGTAAACCGGAGAACCTATCGAGGCAGTTAAAAAATATCAGACGAGCAGCGTGGGATTTGGTTGAAAATGACAAGGAAAATGAGAAAATGGATTTAGAAATTGATAGTCTTGATGCCCTTTTTGACGTAGATGTCGCAGACTTTTTTGAATTACCTCCTGAGGATGAAGATTTAATGGATAAAAAAGACTCGGCAAAGGTACTTCTTGAGACATTAGAGGCTATATATATTCCTCTTAGACCTGAGGAGCTTACATATATTGGTACTCAACTGCCCATATATAATTTTAAAACTATGATATTCGGAAACGAAAGTTGGTTAAATATGCCCATTTTAAACCAGGAGGTCATTGGACCTCATGTTGAAGGCATGTATATTGTTTCAGATGTAAATTCTGCCATATCGAATGCTTCGATGGATTCTTTTGCTAATTATTATAATCTGGCTTTTGACAATTTAGCTTTGATTCAAAAAATAAAAGATGCTGGTACTTTTAGTAGAAAAAAGTTCATTGAAAGATTAAAAAAAATGGAACATTACGAGGGAAATTACACATTTTTGAAATTTTCCGGGAAAAACAACAATGTTAACGGTTCTGCACAAGTATTGCGCTATTTCAATAAAAAATTAAAAAATGTCGGTGTCTACGACGGAAAAAATTTAACCAAAGTCAATGAGTAAAAAAGATTGTCTCGATATAACCCCTGAATTTTATAACAAAAAAATAAAAGCAAGTTTCTCACTAAAAAATTTTTCGTATCTCAATAATGATGGGAGATCATTGTTTGCAAAAATAAATGGCTACAATTTTAAAAATCTGATCATACCTGAGCAGAGGCATTCAATTAATGTTTCATTTTGTCACAATGCTAGAACTATTTCAAATTGTGATGGTGTTTTTACAAATAATATCCAAAATGCTTGCTCGATACAGGTGGCAGATTGTATGCCTATATTCTTTGGCCATTGCCGACTTCCTGTTTTTGGAGTAGTTCATGCTGGTTGGAGAGGGCTGGTCAATGGCATTTTAATAGTTACATCTAATTTGTTATTAAAAAGAGATTATAATTTATCTGATTTTGAGGTTATTATAGGGCCCTCAATACAAAAATGTTGTTTCGAGGTAAAAGATGATATTTTAATCAATTTCAATAAAAATTTTATAAGATATTCTATCAATAATGTTACAAAAATAGATTTACAGGGTCACGCAATTCATGATCTTATAAATATAGGTTTTGACAAAGATAAAATTATTAAAATGGGAGAATGTACGTTTTGTGAAAAGGACAGATTTCATTCTTATCGTAGAGATGGTTCTAGTTCAGGAAGGATGTTTGGGATTATAGGATTCAATCAATAAATGTTAAGTTTTAAATTTTAAGTAAGGTATGATCTATGGGCATCTTCGAAGCAATATTATTGGGAGCGGTACAAGGCGTTACAGAATTTTTACCTATTAGTAGTTCTGGGCATTTAGTGATTTTTCAGAAATATTTTGAGGTGGACAATAGCGGGAATGCATTTGAGATACTTGTACATCTTGGCACATTGGGTAGCATTATCGTAGTATTTTTCGATGATATTAAACTTATCATTCAAAATGTAAAATCCCAAAAAACACAAAATTATATTCTGTTCGTAATTATTGGCACGATACCTGCTGGGATTTTTGGACTAGGGATGAGAGATGTTTTTGAAAGCTCATTTCGTAACCTTACATTAGTTGGAATATTTCTGATTTTCACTGGTACCGTATTATTCTTTTCAATGTCATTAAAAAAAGGAAATGAGCAAATTACGTATACGAAATCTATTTTAATTGGTTTCGCTCAAGCACTTGCAATTTTTCCGGGGATATCAAGGAGTGGCATGACAATTTGCACCGCGCTTTTTTTGGGAATAGGTCCAAAAGAGGCCGCTCGATTTTCATTTCTATTAGCAATACCTGCAATATCAGGTGCAGGAGCAATAACGATGGTGGATGTTGGGACTAACTTTCAAATGTCTATTTATGTGGCAGCTGCAGCAATTATAAGTTCTTTTTTTACAGGTTTATTTTCACTTAAATGGCTAATTAATTGGCTAAGAAATGGCAAATTTCATTATTTTGGTTTGTATTGTATTATTATTGGGATCATAACCCTTTTTATGTAGATGCAGTTGCTTGGCGTAATATTTATTGGCTATTTAACCATACTTCTTTTCATTGGCCTTTGGACTTTTAGACTAACAAAAACCCAAGAGGACTATTTACTTGCAGGAAGGAAGCTTGGCCCCTGGGTTACAGCCTTTTCTGAGAGAGCATCAGGTGAATCTGCATGGTTACTACTTGCTTTACCAGGAGCAGCCATTGTGACTGGGATGAGCGAAATTTGGGCCGTTTTTGGTATAATATTTGGGATAGTATCCTCCTGGTATTTGATAGCTGAAAAATTAAGGTCGGAAACAGAAAAATATAATGCTTTGACAATTCCTGAATACCTGCATCGAAAGTATAAGGATGAATCAAATATCATTAGGCTTTTCTCGTCCATTATAATTTCATTCTTTTTTTTATTTTATGTTTCAGCCCAGTTTCATGCCTCTGGGAAAGTTTTGAATTCACTTTTCAAGATTGATCCGATTACTGGCATTTCTATTGGCGCATTGATAATAACGCTCTACACTATCTTAGGTGGTTTTTTTGCGGTTGCTTGGACTGATCTAGTTCAAGGTGTGCTGATGATTGGTACGTTAATTGTTCTCCCAATAACAGGACTTATTCATATTATCCAAATGGACAAATCTATAGTGAGCGGAATAATGGAAGCAGAGTTGATTTTTCAAAATTACAACTCCTCAATTTTAGGCGGTAAAAGTGGTTATGAGGCATTTTTCCTTGTTCTGGCCGGTCTCAGCTGGGGTTTAGGTTATCTAGGGCAGCCTCATTTACTGATAAGGTTCATGGCCATCAGGTCGGTAAAGGAAGTTCATATGGCTAGGAAAATCGCGATTATATGGTCTGTTCCAGGCGTGGTTGGTGCATTTATGATTGGTCTCATAGCTTTAGTTTATTTTGAACCTCATTATTTTCAAGGCAGTGGTGCAGCAGACCCAGAGAAAGCTATGCCAATTTTAGCTACCCAGATACTTCATCCTGTGTTAGCTGGATTATTTATTTCAGGTGCAGTGGCTGCAATGATGTCGACGGCAGATTCTCAATTATTAGTTTCCGCTTCCGCAATAACGGAAGACTTCATACATCAGTTTCTAAATGTAAAATTATCTCAAAGCACATTAGTCTATATGAATCGATTAGTTATTATTATTCTTGCCGGAATTGCCTATAGTATAGCACTGTACTCTGAGTTTACAGAGAAAAATATATTTATAGTTGTGAGTTATGCCTGGAGTGGTTTAGGGTCTGCATTTGGACCAGCGCTTGTGTTGACTTTATGGTGGAATAAAACAACAAGAACAGGAGTGCTAGCTGGCCTATTGACAGGTTTTTTAACAACAGTGATTTGGTCAAATATCCCTATTTTAGTTAATCTCTTTTCAGAGAGGCTGGCGAGTTTTGTTCTGTCATTTTTAGCAGTTTACGTTTTTAGCGCGCTAATTAGTAATGAAGCTTAAGCAGGCTATAAACAATATTAATAATGGACTCTTAGACCCAATTTATATTCTGAGAGGAAATGATTATTATCTTCAAAATCTATTTCTCAAAAAGTTATCATCAACCTACTTCAAAAACGAAACAGTCAATAGAATGTTATTGTTGCCTGACGACATGACAGGAAAAGAAATAATCGATTCTCTAACAAACAATGATCTATTTTCCTCAAAAAAAATTTTTATTTTGAGAGAACCACAAAAACTAAAAGGAAAAAACTCAGCTGAAATATTAAATATTTGCAAAAATCCAAATGAGGAACAAATAATCGTCCTTATAAATGATGATTGGATCAGTAAATCAACATTTTTAAAGAAAATTGAGGATATTGTTAATCCAATTGATGTTCAAACGCCATTTCCAAATGCATTAAGAAAATGGATTGGTTATATTTTTAAACAAGAAGGTAAGAATATCGATAATCAAGGCACTAATTTATTATCTGATATGGCAGGCGACTCACTTTGGCACCTAGATAATGAAATTCAAAAAATATGCCTATTTGTTGGCAATAAAGAAAATATTACAGTTAATGATGTGAAAGCATTTTCAAGCATTGGACGTGATAAGTACCGCTGGGAATTCTTATTATCACTTGGGGAAAAAAATGCTTCAAAAGCAATATTGTGCGGTGTAAACCTTTTGAGGAAAAACGAAACGATGGGGTCCTTAATTTTTCCTATATCAAATTTTTTCCAAGAAATTTTATTTTTCAAAATGAATAATGGAACTTTTACAGATAACCGCAGTTATACCACTATATCTGCATCTGCTATAAGAAGACTTCCAGAGTTTGCTGATAGGTATTCATACGAAAAGATTTATGCAGCATTAAAAGAGCTAGGAAATATTGATAAAAGACAAAAAACATCACATTCTATAAATGAAGCAGAACTTCTATACTTTATCGGTAACGTCCTTGAATAAGCAATCTAAATTTATTTACACAGATGAGGAACTAATTAAACGGTTTCAAGCTGGTGATGAATTAGCATACATTAATCTAGTTGACCGATACAAAGATAAGTTAATGAATTTTATTTTTCCTTACTTTGGTGAAATTGAGCAAACTGAAGATATTGTTCAAGACACCATGATCAAGCTGTACGAAAAAAAACATTATTATAAGGAAATAGCAAAATTCTCTACATGGTTGTACACAATTGCCAAAAATTTAGCTAATACTGAACTAAGAAAAAGAAATAGAAAAAAAATAACTTATTTGAGTCAAATGTCTAGCAAAGACAGTGTCTATGAAATTCCAGACGTTCAAAAAGATATGAATAAAGAGTTTGAAAATGAGTTTATTAATGAGCGTATTAATTTAGCAATAGCAGGTTTAGCTGAGAAATTTAAGACCGTAATTGTTCTTAGAGATATTCAAGAACTGTCATACGAGGATATAAGCGCAATCGTAGGTGTGCCCTTGGGTACTGTAAAATCAAGAATTAATCGTGCTAGGATACAGCTTCAGGCAGAGTTGCAAGATATAAAAAGTTAGCTTCCGAGGAGGTAGAACAAAATGAACCGCTATGAATTTGAAGATTTAATTTCAGATTATCTGGAAAATGAACTATCTTTTTCCAAAAGAAAGAAGTTTGAGAACTATTTAAAAAACAATGCCCATGCTGAAAGTTTGCTTAAATCCGTAGGTTTTTACAAGCAAAAAATTAGTTCGCTACCAAGATTAAAAGTGAGCGAAAAATTTACTGATAATCTACTCAAAAAAATAAAAGCAGATAAGATAAGTTCGAAAAATACAGAGGCAAAAACAGTAGTTGCAGGTTTTTCCCCCACCAATTTATCATTTCTTGCAGGACTCTTTATCGTATTCATCGTTTTAAGCATTCAGTTATTTGATTCTTACATTGTCAGTATTCCCAAATACGAAAATGATATTGTAGAAACAATCCCAACGGGGGACATTAACGACCTAGATGCTCATAAAAATTCAATTGCCAGTTCAGATGAAGATTCCACCAAAACTAATGTTATAAAAAACGCAAACAAAAAACCAAAGGGGCAAATACGACTGGTCAAAGATTGATATCATCATAACCTCCCCAAAGGGTTTTTAAACTCTAAATAAAGTTGCTAATTTTGTCGATAATGATATTCACGGATTATCAACAATGCTAAATCTGAAAACCCTTACAAAAGTAGTTTCTCTCTACTGCTTCATTGTCGTGCTTTATTTATTAACTCCGGAGGAATTATCAGTTATCAGTGAAATTGGGAAATACTTTTTAATTATTTTTTCAATAGTAATATTAATGTTTTATTACAAGACTCTAGGAGGGCAACCTACAACAGGCGAGATTCAAAACAAGAATTTAGCAAAAGCAGAAAATATCAATTTGAATAACCCCAAGCAATATCCGGAAGAATTATATGAAAACCTTACCGGATTAATCATTGAGGCTTCTAAGTTAGTAAATACTAAAGCACGCTCCGGCATTTACATAATTAATCCTAAAAATGGAACATACACATTGCAAGCAGGTGAACTTAGTCAGTTTACCGATAGTGTACAGGCAAATAGTCCACTAATCAGAAAGTATATGACAAGTAATAAGAAGCTAAATCAAAAAGACTATCCAGAATTATGGAGTGAATTATTTTTTGGCCAAGATTGGAGGGGAAGCGAATGTGCAGTGTTCAGTGTTATTAAGATCGAAGATATTGATGCTGGATTTATTCTAACAAGGTTTAACCATTTTACAGATGCATCAGAAATAGATTGCGATATGTATACAAAACTCGCTGAAATAATTTCCTCTAGTCTTACGAACCTGGACCTCTTGGAGAAGCATATCATTGGCGAAGAGACTAAAACACTTATTCTAGAAATCCTCTCCAGTTTAGACTTCAAATCTGATGTAAATAATATTTTCAGTCAATTTAGGTATCTAATAAGGTCATTTTTCAAATATGATAGAGCTACAGTATCAGTCAGAAAAGATAGCGAGAACCGCAGAAAATCTGATAAGGGGGTCAGGTCATCAATCAAACTTATTGACGGTGAGAAGGACGAATTTATTGAGGGAGCTGATTATCCTACAAATGGATCATTACATGGTTTACCGGTTATAAATGGTATTGCATTCCAAACAACCAATTGGAAAAAAACATATCAAAACTTAGCAAGATTCAGCTCAGCCGAAGTTGATAATGATCAATACAAGTCTGTCATAGGTGTCCCAATTATAATTGAGGGAGAAAGTAGGGGGTCGCTTGTTTTGGAAAAAAAAGATGAAAGTCCTTTTTCCAAATCAGAACTGAAGAATCTTATGTTAGTAGGTAAGGTGCTTGGTTCTGCTCTAAATTGGAGATATGAATACAAAAAAATTCATAAAAATGCGACGCATGATGGATTGTCTGGTCTTTTAAACCACCAAACGTTTAAAGAGCGTTTCAATGATGAGATTCAAAGAGCTGAGAGGTTCCAGCAAAAAATGGCTGTGATGATGTTTGATCTCGATAAATTCAAACAAGTGAATGATACTCTTGGACACCAATATGGTGATTATGTTATCCATACCGTAGCCAGAATCATGCAGGACAATGTAAGAGCAGTAGATGTTGTTTCAAGATATGGCGGTGAAGAGTTCGCGGTTATCCTTATCAATACTACTGCTGAAATATCAAGTATTGTTGCCCATAGAATAGTTGATAACATAGCTGATTATCAATTCTCATTAGACGGTGTAGAAAAAAGCTTAACCATTTCAGGAGGAATGTCGGAATATCCAACTCACTCAACAACTATGACTGAGTTACTAGAGATAGCTGATAAAGAAATGTATTCCACTAAGCAACGCGGAGGTAATGGTATAACTATACATAATAGGTCAGAAAGTTGATCAAAAATATTACATTTTATTTGCGATTATCTTTTCTCATAATGATCATACCAACAAGATCTGAGGAAGACGTTAATCCAGACTTAGCATTGAGTTATTTCATGCAAGGTGAATTTTTGATGAGTCAGGGTAATTATGCCCTAGCAATACTTGAATTTCAAGAAGCCATTGCTCTTGACCCCAATGCATCGACAATTCATGTTGCAATAGCCGATGGTTACAGCAGACTAGGAAAGCTAAAAAGATCCGAAACACACTTAAAAATTGCTATTGAGCTTAATCCAGATGAGACCGAGGGTCTGGATATGCTGGGTCAAATCTATTTTTCACAAAAAAGATACAGTTATGCTCGAGAGGTTTATGAACGGTTACATATTACCGATCCAGATAATTTGGATTATATTTTTACAATTGCTGACTTGCATAGAATCCAGAAAAATTGGGATTTATCAATTGATTATTATATGCTTGCTTATGATGTAAATACCCTTGCAATAAAAGCCTTAGAACAGGCACTTCAGATTGCTTTATCAGCTAACAAACTTAAAAGAGCTGAGGAAATCTGTGAACTAATGCATAATGATACCCCTGATGACCTTGACATACTAAATACATACAAAGATTTGACTCTTTATAATCAAAATTATAAAAAATCATTAAGCCTGCTTGAAAAAATTGAAAAACAAAGTGGAATAACCAATGAGTTGCTACTTCAGAGAAGTGCGTTGTATGAGGAATTAGATCAAAAAGAATTGGCCCTAGAGACTGCATTAGTAGCACATAAAAACGATAGCTTAAATATAGATATACTGCACAGAATTGTTTCATTGCTAATGGATCAAAACCAAAATGAAGAAGCAATTAAATACAACCAGAAAATAACAAAAAACCATCCAAATGACCCTAGAGGTTTTATCAATAATGCTGTTATGGCAATGAGTAGTAAGAAACCGGACCAAGCAATTAAGGCACTTCAGCCTCACGTTAATAAGTTTTACAGCGATTTTACAATGCAATATCTGCTGGGCACAGCCTATTACCAAACGAACGACTTTGACAATGCCGAGCGCTATTTAGCACAAGCCTTGGAAATTTATCCTCAATCCAGGAACACAAAACATAATTTAGCACTCATCTATGATTCAATGGGCGAGTGGAATCTATCAGACCAACTTTACATTGAGTTAATTGAATCGGATAGCACTGATGCTCAAGCCTTCAATAATTATGCATATAGCTTAGTTGAAAGAGATAAAGATATCGATTTTGCACTGGAGCTAGCACAATATGCAATAAGCCTAGAACCTAAATCGGCAGCCTATCTAGATACAGTTGGTTGGATTTATTTCAAATTAAATCATTATGATGAGGCTTTAAAATATATCAAAGAATCTTTAACTATAGACTCAAATAATTCTACAATACAAGGGCATCTTAATCAAATTATAAAAGTAAAAGCCCAAAATAATCCATCAAAAGTACAGCAGGCAAAAAACATTGATTAACGTATGTTAATTAGGATATTTTTACTGATATTTGTTGTTAGTTGTACTAGACCCAAAATAAATATAATCCCTTTAAACTCCCAGAAAGCATACAATAAGGTAAAAGCTGATAATCAATCTTGCAATGGAGCGGGAATTATCAATTCATTTGGAGAGGTAGATGGAAAACTCAATTTCACATTTAAATCAAAAAAAGATAGCACATTTATGGTTTTTAACGACATAATCGGTAGAAAAACTTTGATGGTGTGGGTCACTAACCAAAAAATTATTGCAAGAGACTTAGTAAAAAATGAGCAATATAACCACAATATGATAAAAACCCTTTTTCCCATCATGAAACATATAAATCCGATTGATCTAACAAAGTTAATTTGGGGTGTGCAACCAGAATATCAAAATAAACTACTAAAAAATATCACCATCGATTTTGAGCATGAAAAAGACATTTATGGATTTTCCAATGTTACGAATGCGAAGTATTACAACAGAGATAATAACCATGGAGTTAAAATCAGTATTACCTCCAGAAATAAAAATAATAAGAATATTAATATGAAAAAGGTTTGGAAGCTTTTAAAATATTAATATGAATGTGTCTGTTGTAATACCAGTTTTAAATGAAGTTGATTCTTTAGGTCAACTGACAAAAGAACTAGCCAATAATTTAAAAGGTTATGATAATTGGGAGGTCATATTTATCGATGATGGTTCCACTGATGGCTCAACAATTTGGCTAAGTGAGTATTGCACAAACAATGAAAATTTTACATTGATACAATTTTTTAGAAACTACGGTAAGTCTGCCGCACTAAGCGAGGGTTTTAAGATTTCTAATGGTGATTTTATTATCACGATGGATGCCGATTTACAGGATGATCCACTAGAGATAAAAAACCTAATCGAAAAACTTTCCGCAGGTTGGGATGTTGTTTCAGGTTGGAAAAAAACGAGGTTAGATCCACTCAACAAAAGAGTCCCGTCAAAAGTATTCAATTTTATAACAAGGTTATTTACAGGAGTAAAAATACATGATTTTAATTGTGGATTGAAAGCCTACAGGCAGTCTGTGGTTAAATCAATTGACATTTACGGAGGTCTACACAGATATATTCCTGCTTTGGCTGGGCAAAAAAAATTTAGCGTAACGGAGATTGTTGTAAATCATCGTGCAAGGATACATGGACAATCTAAATACGGGGGATCAAGATTATTGCATGGATTTTTTGATTTAATCACCATATTATTTTTGAACCGTTTTATTCAACGGCCTCTGCACCTGTTTGGCTCATTTGGTATTGGATTATTATCGACCGGTTTTATAATTGAAATTTTGGTTTTGCACTATAAATACTGGCTCAATGAGCCATTTTCCAAGCATTTTGCGCTATTAATATTAGGAGTGATGTTGATCGTTGTCGGGATACAATTTTTTTCAATAGGTCTACTTGGTGAGCTCTTAACCAAGACTAATCATGGTAATCAAAAACGAATTAAGAGCATCCATAAAAAAAGATTATCTTAGAAAAATATACTTTGACTTTACATTTTAAATCTACTCAACAGCATTAACTTGCATAAATTAAAATTAGATATTTATGGGTCGCGATATTTTTGTTAGCATCATTACACCTACATTCAACAGAGCCGAAGAAATAGACTTATTAATTAAATCTATTTCGAATCAGACCGTAACTAAAAATCTATTTGAGCTAATTATATCAGATGATGGATCTACGGATGCAACAAAAAATATTGTTGAAAAATGGCAAAGAGAATCTGATTTTCAAATCAGATATATAAGTCAAAAAAATGGAGGGCCTGGACTTGCAAGGAACCGAGGACTTGAAAAAAGCATTGGTGAGTTGATCTTATTCATAGATTCAGATTGCGAGGCTCACCCTGATTGGATGAGGACTATCTTGGATTATTACGAAAAATATGGTTTTGATGCTTTTGGTGGGCCAGATGGAGCCAAGAGTGATTTTACGCCACTTCAAAAAGCAATAGACTATTCAATGACCTCTTTCCTAACAACTGGTGGAGTTAGGGGGCACAGTGAAAATATGATTTCAAAATTCTATCCCAGAACACATAATATGGGTATAACAAGAGATATCTATGCAAGTATCGGTGGGTTTGGAGAATTACGGCATGGGCAAGATATAGAGTTTAGCCATAGAATAATGCAATCCGGTGCTAAAATAATTTTTTTGAGGAGAGCTCTAGTTTATCATAGGAGAAGGAGTACGATGAGTCAATTTTTTAAACAGACATTTAATTGGGGTGTTGCAAGAATTAACTTAGGTAAAATTGATTATGAGATGTTAGAGCTTGTCCATTTTTTACCCACTTTAGGATGCGCCTTCGCTGTAGTAACCCTGCTTATTCTTTTAAATAAAGGCCTTAGTGCTTTAAGTATATTATCCTTTTATCTATTACCTTTATCTATTATTTCTTTTCTGGGTACATTTAAAAAAAAAGATATCAGAGTATTTCCATTTCTAATGGCTGTCATACCAATACAATTGGCAGCTTACGGATTAGGGTTTTTGCAGGCATTCATTAGAAGATTTATTTTCAATGAATCTGAAATTACTGGTTTTACAAAAAGATACTATAAATGATTATTATAGTTCTTGGTATGCACCGCAGCGGAACATCAACTGTTGCTGGTGTTTTGCACATGAATAAAATTGTGATGGGTACGTATGAGAATTTTTGGCCAAGGCCGCTGGGACAAAACCCAAAAGGATTTTATGAAAATTACGAATTTAGAAAGATAAATGATCAAATCTTAAAAAATTCTGGCTATGATACAAAATCTTATACTATCAATCTCCCAAAGATAAGACTAACTCCAAAATTAATTGATAAAACGAGGAAAATTTTGGAAACTTATTCTGACAAATATGGTAATTGGGGATGGAAGGACCCGCGTACATGTTTGACGATAAATCATTGGGTAAATAATATTAACTACTTGGGCATGGAGAATCAAATTAAAATTGTAGTTGTTATGAGGAAAGCCAGCTCAGTAGCGAGGTCACTATACAAGCGTAATGAACTTCCTATCAGTAATGGTCTGGAAATTTGGGGTTTATACACTGAGAGGGTTTTATCATTTTGTAATACGTCAAAAACACCAATTCATTATTGTTCTTTTGAAAGTTTGCTTGAATATCCAGAGGAGACATGCAAAAATCTTTTTTATTTTTTAAATATAGATCATGACTCCTCCATCATAAGTAAGTTTATCGATAAAGAAATAAGCACTAGCAGTAAAGGTTCTAAAATAAATTATCCAAATCGAATCCAAGAAATTGAAAACGAAATATATTCGAAAATTATAGAAGAGTAGTTTATTGCAAAATGAAAATCATAAAATAACCGTCTTATCTGTAAGTTATTATTCGAGCAGGCACCTATCTAGAGTGTTTACAAATTTAATTGATAAGTGTTACAATAAGAACGATCTTCATTTTGTAGTAATTGACAATACAAATGGTCAGGATAAAAATCTTATAAATCTTCAGTCTAATGATTATGATGTAAATCTGATAAGTAACAAAAGCTATCATAGACAGAGGTCTAGATCTCATGCCGAAGGCCTTGATGCTGGATTAGAATTTGTTCAAACAAAATATACTCTAATTATAGACCCTGATATTCATATTTTTAAGCAAGGGTGGGATAGTTTTTTATTGAAAAAAATTAAAAAGAGTAAACTGGTAGGAGTACCTTACCCGCCATGGAAAATTGGTAAGGTTCATGATTTTCCGAGTGTCGTTTTTATGTTTTTTGAGACTGCGCATATTAGAGCATTAAAAAAATCATTTAGTCCTTTCCCACCCCCAACAAAAATAATGAAAAATGGCCTGTATAGAAAAATCAATAGATTGGGGTTTTTGGCAAACAAAACCAGATTAGATAGATATAAAAAACTACGATTGTTTACTAGCAATCTTGAAAGTTTTTTTGGTGTTACAAGTCCAGACACAGGTAATGAAATAATTTCAGCAATGCGTGAATCGAACTACATCTCCACTAATCTTAATGCCTGCTATCGCAGTGATTTAAGTCAAAATGCAACCCATAGCCATAATATGTTAGCCAAATATTTTGAACTCTATCTTAATAAAGATGAGATTTTCCTAACTCATATGTACGGTTCAGGGGTTTTTCATTGGAAAACAAGAAAAAGTGATAATTTGGAATATTGGCTTTTACTTATTTCTGAAATAGAAAAGGAAAAGCAATGGATTATTTAAA
>FUFK010049610.1_pt1 | contig 37780 bp, 38 predicted proteins | sample 1021851 | NCBI WGS metagenome assembly FUFK01 (sample SAMEA51879418, study PRJEB19060) | metagenome
TTTAACTCAACTAAATACAAGGTCTTATCATCTACTTCTGCTTTTACATTAAATGTAAGCGTCAATTCATGTGTATCATTTGCTAATTGAATAATATTAGATTCAAAATTAAAACCTACCTTCGGTGATGATGATAAATTAGTAAAAACATCCGGCGTCATCGGTGACTCGAANGAAAGATCTTTCAAATAGACCCTTTGAATATTGAATTGAACTTTATTATCACTCATTTTCCCTCCACTAAAGGAAGATTATTTTCAGTCCAAGACTGGATCCCGCCCTCTAGATAAAGCACTTTTACAGAATTATTCTTCGATATTTTCTCAGCACTGCTGGCACTAGTCATTTCGTCCTTATCATAAACAACAACTTCATCAAAATCTATTTTTTTTGTTGAAGATGCATCATGAAGCATAGCCTGTGAGATATGTCCTTTTTTATACTCTGTTTTTTCTCTTGTATCAAGAACAACAATTTGACTCTCATTAATTTTTGTAACAAGGTCACTGCAGTTAATACCTTTGTATTTTTTGGTAAAGTTTTTAATCTCAAAAGAAATGATGAGATAAATGAAAATAAAAAGTGCTACCGATAAAACTGGATGATTAATGATAAATTCAAGCGAGTGACCCATTGTCTGGATCAGTTATGCTTAGAACAGAAAACTTCTCTCATCATATCAATTAACTTTAATGTCTTAAAATCACTGACTTTGTAAAAAACTTTGTTAGCATCTTTTCTTGCAGATAGGATGCCCTTGTCTCTTAATATCGCAAGATGTTGAGAGATATTACTTTGAGATGTGCCTACATTATCGACAATATCTTGGACGCTGAACTCTCCTTCCCCAAGCTTGCACAATATCATCAGCCTCAAAGGATGGGACATTGCTTTTAGTGATCGAGAGGCTGTTTCAATATCTCTTTCTTGATCTGCAGAAGAATAATCGATTTTTTCTTCTATCTGTACTTGTTCGTTTTCCATTGTATTATTATATACCTATATTAGCCGAAACTAATAATAAATCTAGTAATAAAGTGCTATTATTAGCCTGATGATTAACAACTATAAAACCTTTAAANTTGTACTTTTTTCTGCATTNCTTGCGCTAGTTTGCATACCCGGGTATTCATCTGATAATGATGTTCCAACAGAAAAAATTCANCAATTTGTTGACGTATATAANAANATTAAAGATCAGTATGTTGACGAAGTAGATGATACCACATTGTTTAACTATGCAATTGAAGGAATGGTCTCTAATTTAGACCCCTACTCTGATTATCTTTCTAAAGACGATTTTTCTGAACTAAAAATCGGAACAACGGGAAGATTTGGAGGCATAGGTATAGAAATCACAATGGAAGATGGTTTTGTTAAAATTATATCTCCAATCGATGATACACCTGCACAAAGAGCTGGTCTCAAAGCTGGTGATCTCGTGATTGAAGTTCAAGATATTTCATTAAAAGATAAATCTATTAATGATGCTGTAAAGCTGATGCGAGGTGAACCTGGTACAAAAGTGAAAGTGAAAATTTTACGAGAAAAAGAAGAATCACCTTTAGATTTTGAATTAGTAAGACAAATAATAGTATCTAAAGGAATTAAGACTGAGATCTTCAATGGCGAAGTAGGATACTTGAGATTATCTAGTTTTCAATCCAACTCAACTGCAAACGTCAGAAAAGCAATATATGATCTAAGAAAGAAAAGTGGAAATATGATGGTAGCCCTTATTCTTGACCTTAGAAATAATCCCGGGGGAGTCCTTGGCTCAGCAGTAGGTATATCTGATTTATTTTTAAAATCAGGAAAGATTGTATATACAAAAGGGCGAACAAACAATTCTGATTTAGAATATTTTGCAAACAGCGAGGATATCCTCGAGGGTTTACCTTTGTATGTTCTCATAAACGGTGGATCTGCCTCTGCTTCAGAAATTGTAGCGGGCGCTTTACAAGATCATAAAAGAGCAATAATTTACGGAGAAAAATCGTTTGGTAAGGCTTCCGTTCAATCGATACAAGAAATGATGGATGGTTCTGCTCTCAAACTAACAACTGCTAAGTACTACACACCAAATGATAGACATATACATGAGAATGGGATTACGCCAGATGTCAAAATTGAATTTAAAGAACTAGAGATACCAAGCACACTATTGCCTGACCCTTATAATACTGATAATCAAATCATTTCAATCTTAGAAGACTACAAGACAAGTATTTCTCAGCTTAAGTAAAGTTAATGCTTATGAGAACTATATTTTGGATATTTGTTGTGATGTTAATGGCATCTTGTTCAAGAAAAATCAGTGATCCATGTGAAAACACAAATCCACAAACTACTATAGATATTAATTCAGAGGCGATTGTTTGTTTTGAATCAATCGATAGCTATGATTTGAACTACACAAATAAAAAAAATATTACTATAAATGGTGAATTATTTTTACCGAAAGTCAAAAGAGAGGTTTACGATGCTGTAATCATGACTCATGGATCCGGGGGTAAAAGAAGGTACCATAAAAAATACGTAGATCTACTTACGGATAGTGGCTTAATTGTCTTTCAAATTGATCATTACTCAGCAAGAAAGATTAAATATGATAAAACTTTTTCCAAAGTATCAGGAATAACTTTCATGAACGATGCATACGCTGCTTTAAGCTTATTGAAAACAAACACCAGGATTAAAAATATTGGCTACCTTGGCTGGTCGCAAGGTGGAGTAGGTCCGATTTTATCGCATTTTAAATTCGTCAATGATCTGATACCTACAGAGCATAGATTTCAATCTGCGGTTGCTATATACCCTTACTGTGGATTCACATTCCCTGGTCCATCCGAGACTGAGACTCCACTTTTAATGATCACGGGTGCTGATGATGACTTGACACCTGAAGCCGCATGTAGAAATTTATATTCAAAATTTTTTAGGAATGATGGGAAAATTGAATTTGTATCGATAGAAAATGCAAGACATGGTTTTGATAACCCATTTTTATACTTTGGGTTTACATTTGAGAAACTTCCTAACCTGATGGTAATGAATTTAGACTGCACACTGACAATAACCAATGATGGCGAAATTCAAAATATGAATGGAACGATTATAAATACTCCTGAACTAAGTGAATTCTTTTTAAATAAATGTTCAGTTAAAGGAGTAACTGTTAAATATAATTCCAAAGCTACCAAAATTACACTGGATAAAGTACAAAAATTCTTTGTGAAAACCTTAACAGAAGAATGATTTTAATTCTTATAAGTCATATAATGCACATATGAGAAGTATTCTATTCATAGCTATAGCTTTTTTATCACTGCAAGTTATTGCTGATGACAAAGTAAGGCCTGGACCTCACAACAAGATAGGTCATACGAAACAGGATGCTACACAAAAGAAAGATACCTTCTTTTATAAGCTTTTCAATGATGAATTAGATATTATGGGATCAAACAATAAGAATCAGGGTTTCAGTGATAGTAATACTCAAATACTATCACAGATTGAGAAACTGGCTGATCTAAGAGATCGCGGCATCATCACAGAAGCTGAATTTAGTGATAAGAAATCGATATTACTAGATAAAATCCAATAAATGATTGTATTTATNATNTGGGTACTTTTAATAATATTGTGGAATTACGGATATCCTGAAGCNTCNCCACTNTACGATGTTATAGCTTCTGTCATTTTATTTTTCTTCTCTAAATTCTTAAATACNCTNTCTATNTAGGNTTTACGCAATTCGNATCATTGTTNTTTGGAGAATTCACATAAGTTGATACTNTATGAATTTGGATATTTTTTGAAAGGTTGTCTCTNAGNATATAATCNCCACTNATCCATTTTTCTATTTGTGATTCTTCTAATAGTAATGGCTGACGATTATGTATATCAGAGATTGGCTTAACAGATTTTTTTGTCACACAGACGCANCTNCCNCCATGNTATAANCCTGCTACAAANATAATATCGCTGTTGAGATGATGATANTAAGGATCTTTAACNTTCTCTCTTTTACTCCAATTAAAATATCTTTTCCATTCATACCAACCATCCATGATAAAAACACACCTGTTCATATCTTTAAAAGACGGTTTCTCATCAATAGTCTCATATCTAGCATTTATTAGATTCATTGGTTTTTTTGCCCAAGATGGTGAGTAGTTCCATTCCATCCACTCAGGCTTATTTGTATACACAAGAACTTTTGAACTAGGGCAGATATTGAAGTTTTGTTCGATATCTATTTCATATTTCTTCTTTACTTCTTTCTTGTTTGTAAGAGTGTACCTTCCGCACATACGGCTATTTGCTGAACTTGTCCCAATTATTTTGAGCTTTGAATTCATTAAGTTTTTCATCCCACTCAGAAAATTGTCTTTGGTATTCAGAATTTTCCTTATCAGAATCTGGTTCGTCTCCTATCTTGTAGAATGCAGCGCTTCGATTCTTGCATATGTGTGTGTATTGATTCTGTTTCATCAAGTCTAAAGAAAGATAAAATTCCTCACATTGTTGTAAGGTTCCATCTCCAATTTTTGATTTACTTTTTTCAGTCAACCTCCGAAAAGAGCCCGTAAGTTCTTTTACAGAGCTTGGTGACAAATTAGTTCCGAACTTTTCATTGAAATGTTTTTCTTTTCTTAATTGATTATCCCAGTCTATTACTCTTTTTTTAACTATGTCTATCATACTAAATATTCTTCCTATTTTTTATGAGNCCTTCTACTACGGTGGAGTCAGCAAGAGTAGAGGTNTCTCCAAGATTATTATAATCATTTATAGAAATCTTTCTCAAAATTCTTCTCATAATTTTACCTGATCGAGTTTTTGGCAGCCCCTCAGTGAATTGTAAGAAATCAGGCTTAGCTATAGATCCAATTTCTTGTTTAACCCATTGTAGTANCTCATTTTCAAGANCAGTACTTGGTTTGACATTTTTATTCAATGCAACAAAAGCATACAGTCCTTGACCTTTAATCTTATGGGGATATCCAACTACTGCTGCCTCTGATACGTCTTTATGAAGCACAAGCGCGGACTCTACCTCTGCAGTACCCAAGCGATGTCCTGAGACATTTATGACATCATCTACTCTTCCGGTTATCCAATAATAACCATCTTCATCCCTTCTGCATCCATCTCCTGAAAAATAACGACCAGGATATTGAGTAAAATATGTATCTATAAATCTTTTGTGATCACCGTAAACTGTTCGCATTTGACCAGGCCATGACATATTTATACATAAACTGCCNTCTCCAGGACCTTTAATTTCGTTGTTATTATCATCAACTAAAACTGGTTCGATTCCAAAAAATGGTAGTGTTGCTGAACCCGGTTTCATATCAATAGCTCCGACAAGTGGCGTTATCATAATGCCTCCTGTCTCTGTTTGCCACCAGGTATCCACAATTGGACAGTCAGAATTTCCAACCACGTCATAATACCAACGCCACGCCTCAGGATTAATTGGTTCTCCTACACTTCCCAAGATTCGGAGAGATTTTCTAGATGTCTTATCAACATGCCCTTTACCTTCAGACATAAGTGCTCTTATGACTGTAGGTGCGGTATATAGAATATTCACCTCATACTTATCAACAATCTCCCAAAACCTGCTGGGTGTTGGATAGTTTGGAACTCCTTCAAACATAATTGTTGTAGACCCATTACACAATGGTCCATAAATTATATAAGAATGTCCGGTTACCCATCCCACATCTGCAGTGCACCAGTAAATATCGTCGTCATGACAATCAAAAATATATTGATGTGTAATAGATGCATATACAAGATATCCNCCCGTGGTATGTAATACACCTTTTGGCTTCCCTGTTGAGCCNGAAGTGTACAGAATAAATANCGGNTCCTCAGAGGACATTTTTTCTGGTTNGCAAATGNCTGAAGCAGAAGANACTAAATCNTCGTACCAGTGATCAATACTGCTGTCCCAATTAATTGCATTACCAGTTCTTTTCACGACAACACATTTCTTAAAATCCTCTATCTTGGAAATAGCCTTATCAACATTTTCCTTTAAGGGTATTGTCTTGCCGCCTCTGACGCCCTCATCCGCAGTTATTATGTATTTAGAATCACAATCTTCTAAACGACCTGCGAGAGCCTCGGGAGANAATCCTCCGAATACAACAGAATGGACAGCGCCGATTCTGGCACATGACAACATAGCAATGGCAGCTTCAGGAATCATAGGCATGTAAATGGTTACTCTATCGCCTTTTTTTACACCTAAAGATTTTAACCCATTAGAAAATTTACATACCTCTGTGAGTAGTTCTTGATATGTAATTTTTCTCGAATTAGAGGGATCATCTCCCTCCCAGATAACTGCAATCTTGTTAGCATTTTTTTCTATATGACGGTCGAGGCAATTATATGATGCGTTGAGTTCACCATCTTCATACCACTTAATATATAGATCATCTTTTTCATATGAGTAGTCTCTAACCTTTGTATAGGGAGTAAACCAATCTAATCTTTGTCCTTGTTCAAACCAAAACTCGTCAGGTTTAGAGATAGATTGTTCGTACATAGCTTTATAATCATCTTTTTTTATAAAGGCTTTTTCAGTAATCCAATCTTTAGATTTATAAATATCAGATGAGCTCATTTAGTTTAAATATCCCCTGTATCGATTTGCATCGGTAGATAAGATAAATATTTCATTTGAAATTATCAATTTCTNTATCCTTTATTGAGTATCTTCTAATAATAGATAAAAGCAACATAAATTAGTGTTACTANAACNTTTTNTTCTATTTACTGTATCTATTTTCATATATTGAATTTAAAAGCAGGTGAGGAAGTGTAAGGCATGCCAAGGTAATAAAAATATATTTTATTATTGCGCTCTCAAGTGATATTTGTGCCAATGACGATAACATAAAAAGTGTGATGAAAGTGAAAGCAATTGTTAGGAATAAAAAGAAAACAACATATTTAGTTAATGAAATCTTTTTTTCAAATAAATTAGAATCTATCAATGCATCTAAGTAGTGTCTTAATGAGTGATGAAAACAGAAATATAAAATAAATGATAATAGGGGCGGGAGATATATAAAGTTTATTAATAGTANAACATACAATAATGNNAATCTTCGTGCGTACAAAAATATTACAGCTAGTACTGTAAGGATATANATAGTTTGATGAAGAGNGGAAAATGCAATGTCAGAGATCTCTTGGTTCAGTAGAATAGCAAATAGACTAAAAACATCATCCGTCTGGAAAATTATAGGAGTAAAAATTGGCACTCCCCCCAATATAAACATCAGAATAATATTCCTAGAATCTAGATTACCTGATTCTTCAACTGCAAAATGATACTGAGCCATCAATAAGAATACTATAAGTGCAAAAATCGGTGAAATAATCCATACATATANGTACAACAAAGATGTTGCTGTATAGACCAAGATAAACTTGCTCAACCAATAATCAGAGTTGGAGTAAAGTTTTTTAGCAACAAGAAAGTCAAAGTATCCATGCGGTATACCTATAATAGTTACAGTTGTAACAAGTAATATCAGTTGANTATTAATTGAAACTAGACTTGGAGCAAGAATGATAATTACCCAAGATAGAACACTCAGGTTAGTGAGAAGAATTAATTGATATTTACTATATCTTTGATGCTGTGAATGACTTAATTGCATATTTGATGAATATTACTTTAGGCATGTTCCATATGATAGATATTATATCTACCAGCGTTGGTGTGTCAGAGAGAAATCTTATAATTCTCTTTGCCTTATTACGATTAAACATTTCAAAAAGGATTTTTTTACTTTCTGATGGATGATCTCTTATTATCATCAGTAGTAAGTTATCCATTTTTCTGAGAATTTTATTCTTAAGTGTCTTGGGATATTCAATGAATTTTTTACCATTTAACATTCTAATGTACTCGTCTGCTTGTTTTTGAATGTTTAAAAAAGTGTATCCTGTAGAGGCTCTCGTAGAACCTGCGGGAATACCAATTTTGATATAGTTGGATTTACNCTCGTTTAGTTTNATATTCGTTGTAAGGGGTATTTCACCATACTCTTCTCGGACTACTGAATAACCATCTCCATATTTTTCTTTAATGTAATCATGAACCTCATTAGTCATTAATTCACTATCCATATTTAGGGATGTGTAATAGGTGGATTCAAATAAATACTTAGTTTTTCCCAATGGAAGACTGTAAAAAAAATGAAACTGATCTTTATCTGAAAAATCCATAAGATGAGCTTTAAAGTTTTCGAGGGGTTCATGGAATTCAACGAAAATTCCTTTAAATATTTGCTTCATACTAAAGGCTGATTTATTTGGTCTGCTATCGAATACATAACGCGCGCTGCAATCAAGATTCTCTGAGACTCTGAAAATATATTCAGTACCTTCTAGNCCTATATCTTCAATATTTGTATCAAAGATAATATCTATGTTTTCACTTTGTTCTAATTCAGAAAAAACAAAATTATCAAAATCATTAGAGTCAATTGTAGAGTAGTTATATGTATTACAATCNAGTGTTGTTTGTGANGAGTTTTTTACTATAAGAGAGCTGTTAGAATANGCTTGNAAGTGTTCAAATGGATGTTGATATGTATTCCAGTATGACCAGGTCTTCCTATGCCTGTTATCTCTTTTCATATTATCTAGTACGCATACTTTGAGAGGTGACCCAATCAATCTGTAGGCTAGACTAAGACCCGAGCAACCTGCGCCTATTATTACCACATCATACTGTTTCATTGACGTACGGGAGTCCCTGTAGTGATTTATGAAGAGTTTGGTTATGTTGCTTTCTATTAGATTGTCTTAAAGACATAGTCATAAACTCAAAAAATGACTTAAAAAATATAATCATCTTTTCACTCAATGTAGTATTTATTTTTTCTTTGAAATACTTTTGTTGTTCTCTTAAAATTTTGTGACCGATAGCCTGATAGAGCCTCAATGCGTAAAGTATAGAAAAGCGCGATCTGATTGGTATAAGCTTAATACCATTTAAGGCGCTATTGTAATAATCATCTGCGAGTTTAATTAGCTTCGTTACAACGGATAGTATTTCTGCGTCTGTCATAGATGAAATTTCATTATCACCTANCATGGTGCTTGGTAAGTATACCCTGCCACCTCTGTAGTCAATTAGGACATCCCTGCATATATTTGTTATTTGCATAGCAATTCCTAAGTCTATTGCGTAATATCTTGCTAGNGTACCTTTGATAGATAATACATCACACATCATTAGCCCGACACAGCCAGCTACTTTATATGAATANTTCAGCAAGTCGTTAAGATCTTTAATNCTGGAACGANTNATATCGGAAAATAAATAATGCCATTTTTCAATTCCCTTACNACNCTNCCATCTATCCCCAGTTTGAGAATATATTCTTCTAAGTCATTTGTGTCATCCTTCCTATCAAGGTCCACGTTATCATCATAAAGTCTACAAAAAGAGTAAACTTTAAAAACATCCCTCCTCANGTATTTAGGCAGNAGCCTNGAGGCAATATAGAAAGTTTTGCTATTTGATTTAAGTACATGTTCAAAAGTTCTAGGCATTATATTTAAGTATAAGCTTTTCAGTAACTTTTGCAGAGGATAATACACCNGGTACACCTGCTCCTGGGTGACTGCCTGCACCAACAAAATATAAATTGTTGAGTTCTTGAGATTTATTTGAGTATCTAAAATAAGCAGATTGTCTGAAAATAGGCTGTATNCCNAAACCACTTCCATTAAATGANTTCAATTCNTTCTCAAAATAGTCAGGTGTAACAAAGAACTGGTCAACAAGATTAGATTTAAGATCAGGTAGTACAGTNTCGCTCAGTATGCTTATAACNTGCTGACAGAACTCTTCTCCTTTTTCANTCCAGTCAATATTACTTTGATTATTAGCCACTGGCGCAAGAACATAAAAAGAATCGCAGCTATTTTGAATGTTTTTCTNATCAGTTGCAGANGGTCTATGAAGATACAGACTNGGATCGTTNATATANANTTTATTATCAAAAATATCATCAAGNAGTTCTTTATGNCGTTTGTTAAAGATTATAGTNTGGTGCTGAACATCGCTGTAAATCTTTTTTGTNGAGAANTAAAAAACGAACAGNCCCATTGAATGCTTNAAGATAGATTTTTTNTTGAATATTTTCTTAGGTGNAATTTTAAGTATATTCTCATAGAAATGTGAGGGATCTGCATTACTCACTACTAAATCAGCATCCAAACTTCCTTCAGANGTCTCTACTGTTTTAATACGTTTATTGTCATGATTAATATTTAAAACTTCGCAGTTAGTCTTATACTCTATTCCCTCTTCATCNAACAACTTCTTAAAACCACTTACAATAGANCGAGTCCCGCCATCTCCATAATAGACGCCCCATTTCCATTCTAAATATTGAATGAGAAGGTAAATAGATGTAGTTGTATATGGATTACCACCTACTAAAAGTGGATGCATGCTGAGTGCTTTTACAAGATTTTCATTATGAAGGTATGACTTTACAGAACTATGTACTGATTTGTAAAACTTGATCCTCATCAACTCGGGAACATAAGGAANCATGCTTTGAATATTCTCAAAAGGATAATCTGCAAGTTTTAGATACGCCGTATCAAAAATACGTTTGGAATGTTTCAAAAGTCTAAGATATCCNATAGCATCCTCTTTTGAATANTTTTTCTTGATTTGATTAAGCATCCCTTTGAGNGATGATCCATAGTCAAAANAAGATTTATCACTAAATACNAATCTATANTAAGGCTTAACTCTTAATAGATTAAAGTAATCTCTCGANTCTTTNTNGAANAGNTNAAATATTTCATTTAATAGATATGGAGCTGTAATTACCGTAGGTCCAGCNTCATATTCAAAACCATTATGATAGAGTGTTCTGGCTCTGCCACCNAGATTGTCTAGNTTTTCTAGAACAGTGACATCATGTCCCATTGCTTTTAGTCTGCAAGCAATTGCTAGGCCACCAAAGCCTGAACCAATAACAATAGTTTTTTTCATTTAGACATAATACAAGGAGCGCAAGCGCTCCTTGTACATATTTTTAAGTTTATTTATGCAGTTTCTGCTGAATCTGCTATTGCAGCTGCCCAGATAAATACACCGAATGCGATTTTGTTTACAAAATCTGCAAGGTTATAAATCAAGTTCAAGCTTGCTGCATCTACACCACCCATTAGGTATCCGAATAGATATCCGAGTGGATAAATCGCCCAACCGACTAATACGATCATACGACATGCATTGAATGCCATTTGAGCACCCACGCTTCCACAAGACGTACTTTTTTGTCCTGCTTCACCAGCAAAAATTTCATACAGGATGTATATCCAGCCTGCCATCCCGATGATGAATCCGAGCATCGCATTGATTACTCCAGCTTCACCTAAGTAACCACCAATCAACATGACTAGTGTACCTACAAGCAGTCTATTGAATACACCTGCACTAACAGTTGTTACAGCTGCTAGTATTAAGTAGAATTCGATCATTTGTAACGGTACAGTTAAAATCCAATCGATGTATCTGAATACAGTTGGAGATTCGCCTGTCTCGACCCATACTTCTCTCATATAGAAATAGTGTACAGCTGCGATTAACGTTACTAGTGATATGACTGATAACGATGTTTGCCATTTAGCTGATACTCTTGATCTTTCAGAGAAGAAGAAGAGAGTTGCTGCAACCATCGAAATCGATATTATCCAGAATGTCACTCCTACAAAATCGTTAGCTTGAAGATCCCCAGCGAATGCCACGGATGGTAGAGCTGTTACGAACAGTAGTGAGAGAGCATATGATAAAACGTTCCTCATAAATAACTCCTTTTTTTTAAATTAATTTAAAATTAGATGTATACCCATTCTATATAAAATCGGGCATTTATCAATTATCTATTACAAAAAGTATGGTCAAATTTGGTGCAAATCATAGAAAAACACCCTGATTTTGATAAATTATGATATCTGGCATGTTAAGTAGTGTCATCAGGATGGGCGAGGTGATGATTCCTAAAATTGCGAATACGATACTTAGTATACCAGCTGANTATTCCTTTTGNAGACATGCCAANGAACCNAGTATCANCGCNAGNGGGCTNAANAGTGGTGATANAATAAAAATTCCTANAAANCCAAATATGATACCAAGTGTTCCATAAATAGGAGTTGACTGCTTTATAATAATTTTTTCTTCACTCATTTACTTGTAGTGCATCCTTCTTTTTGAAAATTTTTTCACACGCTCTCTCCATTTTTTATAGGAACCAAACGAAATATTTTGTTTCATTATTCTTTTAATTTGATCACTGTCGATACCAAAACGTTCATTGATACTATCAAAACTCACGTCATCTGAAAGAGCCATGAAAATAATTTCTCCGATTTGAGCATCAGTGAGCTTATTATTTTCAATTGCAGTCATGTCTTAGTTATTACAAAGANCCTTGAACGATNTACTTNAGNATCTTNACTGCNTGNCTNTGATCTTTTGTNACNGCACANGCNGCAGCATCAACCTCTTTAAGTGGATGTTGATGTTCATCNCCATGAATCACNACTATNGATTTATTCAATGCTGANGCATAGCCTGCATCGAATGCAGCATTCCACTGTTTGTATTTTTCTCCAAACTTNACNATNACAACATCGCTNTCTTCGATTGATTTTTTTGTNCGNATTGAATTNATGTTNGCNCCTTTGTTGTCTTTCCAGAAATTATTTTCCTCTGCACCNAGAATATCAACTCCACAATTGTCTGATAATTCATGATTAGTAACTGGCGATGAAAAGTTAATNTCNAACCCTTCTTTTTGGCACTCATCAATNATNTCTTGTCTCCAATCAGTATGAATTTCACCTGATAAATATACGTTNAGCATTNCGTTCTCCTTGCGTTTACTANTTTNGNTATTATATAAGTTATTCTAATAGTTGTATAATGNTAAAGNNNAGGGAGGACTNTCTANCTTAAANATATGGATAAACAAATCATAGCAATTGGTGGTGGTGGATTTGGNAGAAATCCTGGGGTTGGTATTATTGAAAAATATATACTAGATCAATCAGACAAAGATACTCCAAACATTTGCTTTATTCCGACAGCAACAGGAGATAGTGAATCTTATAAAGTTAGTTATTATTCAACAATGACTAAGTTGGACTGTAATCCAACTCATTTAGATTTTTTTAAGAGAACTCCAAACTTGGAAAAATTTATTCAGATGCAAGATGTCATCTTTGTTGGCGGTGGAAATACTAAAAGTATGTTAGCTGTTTGGCGTGAATGGGGTTTGGATATAATTTTAAAGAATGCATATGAATCAGGAACCATCATGAGCGGAGTTAGTGCTGGCGCGATATGTTGGTTTGAAAAAGGCATTACAGATTCATGGGCAAATAATCTAAATGTTTTAGAATGTTTAGGTTATACAAAAGGTAATTGTTGTCCACATTATGATGAAGAGCCTGAGAGAAAACCCTCTTTATCTAAATTCATCTCAAATGGAGAGATTAGTGACTGTTTTGCAATAGATGGTGGATGTGCATTACATTTGAAGAATGACCAAGTTTTTAAATCGATATCTTTTAAGAATGGTAAAAACTCTTTCCTAGTCAAGAATGAAGAAGGAAGAATTACAGAAACTTCCTTGCCTAAAATAAGTCTTTAATCATTACTCTACTGTAACTGATTTCGCAAGGTTCCTTGGCTTATCTACATTAGTATTTTTTTTCAAAGCCACGTGATAGCTTAAAAGTTGCGCTGGGATTATATAAAGTATGGGAACGATGAGATCAGGGCAATCTGGCATCTTTATCACTTCCACTTTTTTCTTGTTTCTAGCAATTTTTTTGTTAGTGAAAATAAATGTTTGTCCTTGCCTTGCCTCAACTTCTGCAAGGTTGGATAAGACTAACCTTGCTAAATGATTATCAGGTAAAAAACAGACAACGGGCATTTTTTTATCTACCAAAGCTAAGGGGCCATGCTTAAGTTCACCAGAATGATATGCAGATGCATGAATNTATGATATNTCTTTCAGTTTTAGAGCAGCCTCTAGCGCTATGGGATAAGATGTCCCTTTACCCAAAAAAAGAGTATGCTCTTTGTTTTTGAATTTAGTGGATATTTTCTTAATCTCATCTTCCATTTTGTACAGTTCATCTATTTTTTTATCGATTTGTCTTATATCTTGAACCATCTTTTTTTCTGTTTTGCCGTACTTTCTTGACAAAATGACTGTTAGCAATAAAAGAGTAAATAGTTGTGATGTAAAAGCCTTGGTTGAGGCAACGCTTATTTCTGGCCCTGCATTCATAAGAAAATTCATACCAGATAATCTTGTGAGCGTGCTTTCTGCTACATTACATATAGCTAGAGTGTTTGTATAGCTGAGTTTTAGAGCTTTCTTAAGAGATGATATAGTATCAGCAGTTTCCCCAGACTGAGAAATACTTACAAATAGTGTCTTGGGTAATACATTTANNNNTTTNATTANATATTCGCTNGCGACTTCTGCAGTACATGTAATTTTAGTGAATTGCTCTATCCAATCTTTAGCGACTAAAGATGCATGATAACTTGTACCACAAGCTACAAAATGGATGTGTTCAATATTTTCAAGAAGTTTGTCAGTATTATGTCCAAATATATTTGGCAAGATTTTATTCTTCCCGACAAAGCGACTTGTCATATCTTGTATAATTGTNCTCTGCTCATAGATCTCTTTGTGCATAAAATGTCTGTGNCCCATTAGNGATGCTTGATTTTTGTTGATCTTTGATACTTTAGTTGGCTTTCTTATTGTTCTTTTATTTTTATTAAATATCTTAATACTTGTCGAGTTNATTTCTGCAAATTCANNATCATCCATTGGTATAAAGTGCTTAGTGTGATCAATTATTGGAGTAATGTCGGACGAAATATAATTTGCATCTACGCCTTTACCTAGAATTATTGGNCTACCTTTNCATGATGTATAAATNGTATGAGGTGTNTGNGAATTNATTGCTGCNATNGCATANCTTCCTTCCAGTGAATTNGCTGTAGAAATAATTGAAGATTGCATATCAGCAGACTTATTAAAATAGTAGTTCATCAAATGACATATAACCTCTGAGTCTGTATCACTNCTAAAAACATATCCTTTCTTNTTTAAATATGACTTAAGGTCTAAGTAATTTTCTATGATCCCATTGTGAACAATACCAATATATTCAGATAAATGTGGATGAGTATTTTTTAATGTTGGCTGTCCATGTGTTGCCCATCTCGTATGTGATACAGCTGTNGTGATCCCTTTTAACTTGGAGAGTTTATTTTTTAGATTTTTTATCGGGCCAGTAGCTTTAATCGTAACTAATTTACTATTGATATCATGACCTGAAATGCCTGCTGAATCATAACCCCTGTACTCAAGTTTTGATAATCCCTTAATCAGTTGGTTTGAAATCGGTTTAGTTGAAGATATTCCAAAAATGCCGCACATTATTTTTTCTTTGTTTTTCTATTGGCTCTATTTGTCCAATTCCTTATGGTCATTTGCTTGCTTCTAGCAATGGTTAAATGTCCTGATCCTGAAGTATCTTTAGTAATTGTAGAGCCNGCAGCAATAAATGAACCTTTGCCAATAATCACTGGAGCTACCAGCATTGAACCCGAGCCGATGAAAGAGTTGTCTCTTACAATCGTTTTATGTTTATTCACGCCATCATAGTTACATGTTATCGCGCCTGCGCCTATATTCACTTCTTTCCCTAGTGTTGCGTCTCCTACATAGCTTAGGTGATTTATCTTTGTACCATCTCCTATTGTAGAGTTTTTAATTTCAACAAAGTTTCCTATGTTACAAGATTTTTTAATGACTGTGCCTGGCCTAATCCGCGCGAATGGTCCAACAGTTGAATTATCACCTATGGTAGCGCCAAAGATAATGGTGTTTGGCTTTATATTCACATTTTTTCCAATTTTACATCGGTTCAATANGCAGTTGTATCCGATAGAACTATTCTCTCCTATAGNGACATCNTCTTCGAACACACAGTTTATATCTATTTCAACATTTTTGCTTACTGTTAATTTTCCTCTGATGTCTGTTCTTGATGGGTCTCTTATCAAAGTCCCTTTTTCAAGAAGTTGTTCAGCTTTGTGTCTCAAGTATTGTTGTTCTAGGTTTACTAAATCAACTTTTGAGTTCACACCTCTTACTTCGAGTTCATTGCTGAATTTAAAGGTAGTCACTTTCTTATCATGATCTATTAAAATTTTAATGATATCTGTCAGGTAATATTCTTTTTTTTGATTATTATTTTTTATCAATGAAATATATTTTCTCAGTACGTTTTCTTGGATAGCGATGATGCCGGTATTGACCTCTCTGATTTGTCTTTGCTCAGGAGTTGTCTCTTTTTCTTCAACAATAGAACTAAATTTGTTATTTACACGTACTATCCTCCCATAACCCTTCGGTGATTCAAGCTCTACAGTTCCTACCACTGCATCATGATTTTTGAGCTTTGCAACGAGCTTTTTNATTGAGTTACTTGTAATGAACGGAACATCTCCACATAGAATAAGTATCTTTGAGTTAGAATTCTTTTTCGATTTAAGAGCAGCCTTAACTGCACCTGCTGTTCCATCTAATATTTTTTGATATGCAAAACTGATTTTTTCAGCTTGTAAAATTTTTTTCAATTCAGCTGAGGAGTTATTTATAACACATATATTATGTTTTGCTTTTGCAGCTTTTAAAGACGATAAGATATGATTGATTACAGGTTTACCGGCAATATTAAAGAGAAGCTTTGATTTGTTGGCTTTCATTCTAGTGCTTTTTCCTGCACCAAGAATTACAGATGTGAACATACAAGCTACCCCTTGCTTATTTTTTAGTATTACTTCTCAACTTTTTAATAAGACGTAATTGTGCAGCTGCTTGTAATAATTCTGTTTTAGCTTTTGAAGAGTCAATCTCACTAGAACTATTTTTCATAGCTTCTTTTGCTTGACGCTCAGCTTCAAGAGCTCTTTCTTCATCCAAATCATCTTCACGAATAGCAGTATCTGACAAAATCGTCACCTCGTTTGGTTGTATTTCCAATATACCACCACTAACGTAAAAGGTCTTCATTTCGTCTTTGCTAATTTGAGCTCGAACATCGCCAGGCTTTAGCTTTGTGATTAGTGGTGTATGTTTAGGTGATACGCCAACTTCGCCCATTTCTGCTGGCGCATAAACCATTTCAACATCTTCTGAAAAGAGCTCCTCTTCAGCACTTACAATCTCAAGTCTTATTTTATCTGCCATTATTTAATTTCTTCTGCTCTTTTTTCTGCTTCAGAAATCTCACCNATCATATAAAAGGCTTGTTCTGGCANATGNTCGTAGTCACCATTTACAATAGCTTGGAAGCCNCTNATTGTNTCTTTCAAAGGAACGTACTTTCCTGGGGTTCCAGTAAAAGTCTCTGCTACGTAAAATGGTTGAGACAAATATCTTTGTATCTTGCGGGCACGGTTAACTGCCAACTTATCATCCTCTGATAGTTCATCCATTCCAAGAATTGCAATAATATCCTTAAGCTCTTTATATTTTTGAAGTACTCCTTGTACAGCTCTCGTTGTATCATAATGTTCTTGTCCTATTATCAATGGNTCTAGTTGTCTACTTGTNGAGTCTAATGGATCTACAGCCGGATAAATTCCAAGTTCTGCAATATTTCTAGATAACACNACTGTAGCGTCNAAGTGAGCAAAGGTAGTTGCAGGACTAGGGTCTGTTAAATCATCAGCTGGAACATACACAGCCTGTATTGATGTAATAGATCCTGTNTTTGTTGATGTAATACGTTCTTGTAATACTCCCATTTCCTCAGCAAGTGTTGGCTGGTAGCCAACCGCAGATGGCATACGACCAAGTAACGCAGATACCTCTGTGCCAGCTAATGTATAACGATAAATGTTGTCAACAAATAGTAGTGTATCACTGCCTTCATCTCTAAAGTGCTCTGCCATAGTTAAACCTGTNAGTGCAACTCTNAGACGNTTTCCNGGNGGTTCNTTCATCTGACCATATACGAGNGCTACTTTGTCGATAACTTTTGCATCTGTCATTTCGTGGAAGAAGTCGTTNCCTTCACGAGTCCTTTCACCAACACCTGCAAAAACAGAGAATCCACTGTGCTCAGCAGCAATATTTCGTATCAGCTCCATCAAAATAACAGTCTTGCCTACACCTGCACCACCAAACAGACCTACTTTGGAGCCTTTTGCAAATGGGCATATTAAATCAACAACTTTAATACCAGTCTCTAAAATTTCAACTTCAGATGCCTGCTCTGAGAATGTAGGTGCTGCCCTGTGAATAGGCATTGTCTTTTCAGCTTTAATATCACCTGCGTTGTCTACAGGCTCTCCAAGCACGTTCATTATTCTGCCAAGTGTCTTTTCTCCAACAGGCACATTGATTGGTGCGCCTGTATTATTTACAGACAAACCTCTTTTAAGTCCGTCTGTTGAACCCATAGCGATAGTTCTTACAATTCCGTCACCTATTTGTTGTTGTACCTCAAGAGTTAATCCGCTCTCATCTACTTTAAGTGCGTCAAAGACTTTAGGCATAGAATCTCTCGCAAACTGAACGTCAATCACAGCTCCGATAATTTCTACAACTTTTCCTGTCTCCATTAGTTTCTCCTATATTAAAGCGCTGCTGCACCAGAGATAATCTCTGAAATTTCTTGTGTAATAGCAGCTTGTCTATTTTTATTATAAATTAATTGTAATTCTGATATTAGATCTGAAGCATTATCTGAAGCTGCTTTCATTGCTACCATTCTTGAAGCTTGCTCACATGCTAAGTTTTCAACAAGTCCTCTGTAAATTANAGACTCAATATATCTTGTAAATAGTGACTCGAGCACTGCTTCAGCATCTGGTTCATATAAATAGTCCCAATAATAATCATACTCCTCATTTTTATCTTCTGTTTGTATAGGTAGTACTTTTTGCACTATGGGTTCTTGACTGACAGTGTTGATGAATTTGTTATAGACAATATAAACTTCATCTATATCTTTGCTAATAAAACTGTCGATAGTATTTTTTATTAAACCAAGCACCTGCTCTATTTTGGGTTTGTCGCCAAGTTGTGACGTTTGAGCTATCACATCTCCTCCCATCCTTTGAAAAAAAGATGAGGCTTTTCCTCCTATCAGGGAGAANGCAGGCTTNATGCTTGAACTGCTATCCTTTTCAATATTTTCAACAACAAGTTTAAATAAGTTATTATTTAAACCNCCGCAAAGTCCTCTATCTGAGGATATTATGATNTAACCCTTCTTTGATACATCTCTCTGAGCAAAAAACTCAGAAGTATACTCAGGATGAGCGTGTGCTAAATGCTTTATAACATTTAATATTTTATCTGCGTACGGTCTTGCTTTGGTCATCTGATCCTGTGCTTTTTTCATTTTACTGGCTGCAACCATCTCCATAGCTTTTGTGATTTTTTGAGTATTTTGAATACTTGCTATCTGTGTTCTGATCTCTTGGCTGCCAGACATGATTAATAGACTCCCTTTTCTTTGAAGTCATCCATGAGAGTTTTAAGCTTAGCTGCTACATCATCATTGTAGTCACAGTTAGTATTAATCTCTTCAACTAGATCAGGATATTTTTCTGCAGAGAACTCATGAAGAGATTTCTCATAAGATATAATTTTTTCCAGATCAACATCATCAAGATAACCCTCATTGGCTGCATAAAGTGAAATAGCCATACCAGCAACAGATAACGGTGAATACTGCGATTGTTTCATAAGTTCTGTGACACGTTTACCGCGCTCTAATTGTTTTCGTGTTGCTTCATCTAAATCAGACGCAAATTGTGAGAAAGCTGCTAACTCACGGTATTGAGCAAGTGCAAGTCTGACACCACCTCCAAGCTTTTTAATAATTTTTGTTTGAGCAGCGCCACCCACACGAGAAACTGACAATCCTGCATTAATTGCTGGTCGTATTCCTGCGTTAAATAAATCTGTCTCTAAAAATATTTGGCCGTCTGTGATAGATATAACATTTGTTGGGACGAATGCAGATACATCTCCTGCTTGTGTTTCGATAATAGGAAGTGCTGTTAATGACCCTGTCTTACCTTTAACTTTCCCGCCAGTTATATCTCCAACAGCATCCTCATTAATCCTAGCTGATCTCTCTAGCAATCTTGAATGCAAGTAAAATACATCTCCAGGATAAGCCTCTCGCCCAGGAGGTCGTTTCAATAAGAGTGATACTTGACGATACGCCCACGCTTGCTTAGTTAAGTCATCATAGACTATTAACGCATCCTCTCCAGAATCTCTAAAATATTCACCCATTGCACAACCTGAGTAAGGCGCTATATATTGCATGGCTGCAGAATCTGATGCTGATGCAGCAACAATAATCGTATGTTTAAGAGCATCATGCTCTTCAAGTTTTCTCACAACAGCGGCTATCGACGAGGCTTTTTGGCCAATAGCAACATAAATACATTTCACACCTGTATCTTTCTGGTTAATGATCGCATCAATTGCAACAGCCGTTTTACCAGTTTGTCTGTCGCCAATAATTAGCTCTCGCTGTCCACGTCCAATTGGGACCATTGAGTCAATGGACTTCAGGCCTGTCTGAACAGGTTGGTCCACAGATTTTCTCTCAATAACACCAGGTGCAATTTTTTCTATAGGAGATTTAAGTTTTGTGGTTATGGGCCCTCCATTATCTATTGGTTCTCCGAGAGAATTTACCACTCTACCCAATAACTCATCTCCCACAGGTACTTCTAAGATGTTACCAGTACACTTTACTGTATCTCCTTCTGAGATAGATTTATAATCACCCAGGATTACGGCACCGACAGAATCTCTTTCAAGATTAAGTGCTAAACCATATATATTATTTGGGAACTCTAACATTTCACCTTGTAGAGCATCTGTAATTCCATAAATTCGAGCTATGCCGTCAGTGAGAGATACAACCGTGCCCTCGTTATGAGACTGGGTTTTAATATCAAGATTCTTTATCTTGTCTTTAATGATGTCGCTAATTTCTGTTGGATTAATTGTCATGACTTTACCTATTATTTATGATTTGTTCTTTCATTAGATTCAATTTGTTTCTTACACTGTAGTCAGTTACCTCATTGTTGACACTGATTTTGATACCCGCTAAAAGTCTTTCGTTTATCACTTCATGGATTTGAATTTTTTTATCATATTTTTTTGTAAGACTGTTAACAATATCATTTTTTTGTGTATCACTTAGGGCAAAAGCTGTTTCAACCTCAGCAATCGTTGTATTCTTATCCTCCANAACCATATCGTTAAATAGTTTGTAAACCTCATCGAGAAAATAAACTTTCTTGTTGGCTATCATTATGCTGAGAAAATTACTGAATGATTCATCCTTTTGTGGCAAGAAACTCACGAGGAAATTAAGAGTTTGGTCTGAGTCAATCTTGGGACTTGCTATTATAGCTTTGACTTCCATATCTACTATAATCTCCGATAGGGTCATAAGATTGTCATTCCACATCGGTATGGATTTTGACTCTGATGCGATTTTATACGCTGCCTCTGCATAAGGTCTAGAATATGTAATGCTGTCGGTCACTTGTTCACAACCTCATCGATAATCTTGTCGTGCATTTTTTTGTCAATTTCTTTACTGATGATCTTCTCAGCACATAATAGTGACATCGCTGCAACCTCAGATTTAAGTTTTTCTCTAGCGGCGTTTATCTCTTGTTCTAGTTGCTGAGATGATGTTTTAGCGATTTTTTGCGCCTCTTCCCTTGCTGCTGACCTTGCTTCTTCTACGATATTTTTTGACTTTGATTCAGCGTCTGTAATGATAGATGAAGCNTNTGTNTTTGCTTGATCAATACGCGTAGAGAATTCTATCGTCGCTTGTTCTATTTTTTTTTGGCCTTGCTCAGCAGCTGCCAGGCCATCTGATATTTTCTTAGTTCTACTTTCCATTGCCTGTGTTAGAGGCTCCCATAAATAAGCTTTAATAAACCATACAAACACAATAAATGTGATCATTTGTCCAAAAAGTGTCGCAGTTACATTCATTAAGACTTAGCTCCCTATGCTCCAAGCGCAGCTTTTGCTGCTCCTACAAACGGATTTGCAAACACAAAGAACATTGCAAAGGCAAGCACAATGAATGGAAATGATTCCATTAGGCCTGCTGTGATAAACATTTGTGTTCTAAGTGCNGGAAGCATTTCTGGTTGTCTNGCGATACCNTCGATATACTTCATGCAGATNAAGCCCCAACCTAATGCTGATCCGAGTCCAGCTGCAGCTAACATTATAGATACACCTAGACTAGTAGATGAATAAATTTGAGTGATCATGTCTGGTGATAGTGTTTCCATTATTTTTCCTCTTTAATTATCGTTAATGTGATTCCTCAGATGCCATGCTTATATACATTATAGTAAGTACCATAAAGATAAATGCTTGTAAGGTAATTACTAATATATGAAATATAGCCCACAAGCTTCCTGGTATTGGGATGATGTACCATGGCAACAAGGCTATCAGTAAAAATACTAACTCCCCTGTGAACATATTCCCAAAAAGTCTTAGTGCTAAGCTTAGTGGCTTAGCTAATTCTTCAACTAGTGTAAGTATAAAGTTTACTGGTGCAAGATAAATGCCAAAAGGATGGACCATAAATGACTTCATGTACCCGCCAAATCCTTTTATTTTTACATTGTAGTAGATGCATAGTAAAAAAATTGAGAGTGACATTGCAAATGTAGTATGCGGATCCGTAGTAGGAACGACTTTGAGATAGTGGATTCCCATCATGTCTGCTAATTTTGGTAATAAGTCCACTGGTATTAAATCCATAGCATTCATTAACAAAACCCAAACGAATATTGTCAATCCTATAGGCCCAACTATTTTATTTGGTTTGGGGAAAGCCTCTTTAACTAGACCATTGACAAAATCTATGAGTGATTCAAGAACATTTTGCATTCCAGTCGGTGCCCCATCAGAAACCCTCTTTCCTACCCTATATGCAACAATCATTACTATTCCAGCTAGTAGAATGCTGAAGAACATGGTGTCAATGTTAATTCTCCAGAAACCATCTCCTACAGCGAGCGGCTGAAGATGATGTTGAATATAATCAACTGGATTATCTGTTGCTGGTGCGTTGTTATCCATCTAACTACCTAATAAATCGTCTTATTCTTATTAAAGACATACCCTATTTGTGTGACTGCGAATGCGACCAACATTTGCAGAGCGTCTAGGCTCAAAGTCACGATGCCAATGTAGAAACCAACTAAAATAAGAGCTATTCTAATCAGCAAACTCTTAAATAAAACTAGTGTGCCTCCACTAACATTTTGCTCAAGTGCAGCCTCGCCTGCTTGTTCTACACTTTTAGCAAGAAGAATAGTATTGAGTATTGAGATAACCCCGCCAAATAGAGATGATTCTATTTTTTGGTAGCCCATATACATAAATACGAGCGCTGTAACTAACGCTATTGTGCCTTGAAAGGCAATTACTCTTCTCACTTTTGATGTTCACCATGAGCAATTATGACCAACATTTTGGTCACGCTTAGTATAGTTTAGTATGGCTGTGGATTCAATTTATATGCAGAAAAAACTCTATCAANACATCATTTCTTGTTGGTATTCCTTATCTTTTCAATAATACCCTGAAGTTCGTTCATAGTTGAATACTTTATGCTAATAACGCCGCCGCTTTTGCTATGTTTGATATTTATTTTGGCTCCCAGTGACTCTGAGAGCTGCCTCTCAAGTATAGCTGTATCAGGATCCTTGTTTTTGGACTGAATCTTAGAATCCGGTTTTGCAAGATTTTCAACAGCTCTGACAGATAGATTTTTCCTTACTGCTTCCCTCAGTATCCTAGATTGCTCATCAGGAGACAAAGTCAATACTGCTCTGGCATGGCCCATGGTAATTGTTCCCATTCTCAGTTGTTCTTTTCCATAATCTGATAATTCATTAAGCCTTATTAGATTAGTTACATGCGTTCTTGATTTACTAATATATTTTGAAACATCGTCATGACTCATTCCAAATTCATTCACCAAGCGAAGCAAAGATTCTGCTTCTTCCATAGAATTCAGATCCTCCCTTTGGACATTCTCAACAATAGATAAAACTGCTGAAGTTTTCTCATCAGCATCAATTATTACTGCATCGATTGTATCNTTCTTCAATAGCTGTGTAGCTCTCCATCTTCTTTCTCCTACTATGAGCTCAAATTTTTCTCCCATTTTTCTGACAACTATTGGCGAGATTTGTCCATTCTCATTTATCGAATCTGCAAGCTGTTTAATTTCATTTTCATGGAATACTTTTCTTGGTTGGTGCCTGTTTCTCACTATCTTATGCACCGGTAAAGATGATGATGGTTGGGGCTGATCGGAAGTTTCAGATTGTGTAACGCGGCGAGCACTGCTAAGAAGTGAATCTAGCCCTGAACCCAATGCCTTGCGTTTAGTCATATATCAAATATAACCCTAGACATCATTTTTGTACATAACTGTCTATTCGTCTTTTATTATTTCGCCTGAAAGAGAGTAATAGGATAGTGATCCTTTAGATAAGCCATCATACTCCAAAATTGATTTTCCAAAACTAGGGGCCTCAGCAACTCTAATATTTCTTGGTATTTTTGTCTTATATAATTCACTAGGAAAGTGTTCTTTGAGCTGATCACTCACGTCATTAGATAAATTGTTCCTCGAATCAAACATCGTTCTGAGTATTCCCTCGATTTTTAATTTTTGATTGGAGGTATTTTGTATCTGATTGATAGTGTTAATCAGTTCACTTAAGCCTTGGAGAGCATAGAACTCACATTGAACTGGAATCAAAACTCCAGTTGCAGAGACTAGCGAGTTGACTGTAAGAATATTCAGTGAGGGTGGACAATCCATAAGTATGTAGTCATACCTACTAAGGATTGATTTTAATTTGTTTTTAAGAACAAATTCACGCTCATCTCTAGCGACTAAAACCACCTCGCTCTCTGTGAGTGATGGGGTTGCTGGCAATATATCGTATCCGTCAAATTGTGATTTTATAATGGCTTTTTCAATATGAACTCTATCAAGAAGAACGTCATTAATACTATNTTGTATCATAGATGCNTCTATTCCCGAACCCCTCGTGGCATTAGATTGAGGATCGAGATCAACCAAAAGAACTCTTCTTTTCATTTTATAAAGACAAGCTGATAAATTAATAGACGTGGTCGTTTTACCAACCCCTCCTTTCTGATTTACGACAGACAGAATTTTCATAGAAAAACCTCAGCAATAAAACGAGAGGTATCAAAATAAGGTGAGGCAATCTTATTCACATTCATCTTATAGTCCTCATGAAATTGCTTACTTAACTGTAACACTGGGGTACCTGTAAGAATATATACTTTCGATACAGATTTACTCTTTTTAACAGTTTCTATCAAATACTTTAATTTNTTTTCAAAATCCATTTTAGCTATTTTTTTGTTACTAAAATTTTTAAATAACGTGCACTCGGAATTAATGCTATATTTATTATCAAAAAAATCTTGCTTTTCGACGACGACATTTTCGAGCTTGAGCTCAGATTTTACTATTTCTAAAAAATCAATAAATGTAGACTTTCTGTCTATTAAAGTGACTTTTTTATTGGGATTGAGTATAGCTAATATCATACCTGGTATCCCCCCGCCCGATCCAACGTCTGTAATGGAACTCACTGAAATGAATTTGCTGAGTATACTTGAATCAAATATTTCTCTTTTGATGACATACTCCTCATTCGATGAGGACACTATGTTATTTTTTGAATGCCATTTAAATAATAGAGTTAGGTAATTTTTGATCAAGCTCACCTGCTCCAAAGGAAGCTTCGAAAATACCTCATCTACGGTGACGGCGATTTTATCTGCCATGTTAAATGACTTTATTTTTTTTTAGGTGTATTTTAATTAGCGCTACTGATGAAGAGTTGATGCCAGAGATACGAGATGCCTGTCCAATACTCTCAGGTCGCGCATTGTTGAGTCTCTCGACCGCCTCATTTGATAAACCTTTAATATCGGCATAATCAACATTCTCAGGTATTAGTGTCATATAGCTCGCCTTTAATTGCTCAATTTCTTTTTCTTGCTTAGCAACATAACCTGCGTATCTTATATCAGAAGCAACAAGATGGCCTACGGATGCATTTGTAGTCATTCCAAAATTAGATAGATTCATTAAGTCAGAATATTGTATTTTTGATGTTTTAAGTAAAGATGCATATGACTTATTTTCAGATAAATGAAGACCATATTTGCTTTTAAGTAATTCATGGTCCTCAGATTCGATNTCAACTTTTATTTTATCAAGACGAGTCTTTTCAGAATTGATTCTATCAACTTTATCGCAGAATGACTGATATCTCGCCTCGCCAACTACACCAATTTCAAATCCCTGTTTGGTGAGACGTATGTCTGCGTTGTCATCTCTTAGCCTTAGTCGATACTCCGCCCTACTTGTAAACATCCTATATGGTTCTGTAACGCCCTGAGTGATAAGATCATCAATNAGTACNCCGATATATGACTCATGACGCTGNGGTGTCCAACTAGATTTACCCTGAGATTTTCTGGCAGCATTGATCCCAGCGATTATTCCCTGAGCAGCAGCTTCTTCGTAGCCAGTCGTCCCATTTATTTGCCCAGCGAAGAATAGGCTATCAATATTTTTTGTTTCAAGGTTTGATTTCAGTCCCCTAGGGTCAAAGTAACTATACTCAATAGCATATCCCGGCTGTGTTATTTCGCAACGTTCCAAGCCAGATATTGTTTGCAAGAACTCTTCTTGTACCTCTAGCGGTAAACTTGTTGATAGACCATTTGGATATATTTCTAAGTTATCAGAAGTCTCAGGTTCAAGAAAAACTTGATGGCTAGATTTGTCTGAAAACCTATAAACTTTATCTTCAATAGAAGGGCAGTATCTTGGCCCAACTGATTTGATTTTTCCATTGAATAGCGGTGACTTATGTTTATTAGATTCAATGATCTCATGTGTATGCATATTTGTATGAGTTATATAGCATGGTATCTTTTCGATATGACTTGGAGAAAATCCGTAGTGATCATTTAGATATGACAACATAGGGAGAGGATGGTCGCTGTCTTGTTTTTGAAGTCTGTCGAAATTAATAGATTCGGTCTTAATTCTCGGTGGTGTTCCTGTCTTCAATCTTTCAATATTGAATCCGGAATCTTTAAAGTACTTTTCTAATTCGACAGAGGCTCTATCACCCGACCGTCCGGCAGAAAATGTTTTTTCTCCCATATGTATTACACCGCCTAAAAATGTTCCGGCAGTGAGCACTACACATTTTGATTTTATGTAATCTCCCGTTTCAATAACAACACCCTCAGCTCTGTTTTTTGAAAACTTTACAGACTTTACAGTTGATTGAAGGACAGTAAGGTTTTCATGATTTAAAATATCCTTTTGCATAGCTTTCTTATACTCGTCTCTGCAAGTTTGAATCCTAGTTGCTCTGACCGCTGCCCCTTTGCTTGAATTGAGAACTCTAGACTGAAGAGAGGCATCATCCGCAGCTTTGCACATTAGGCCATCAAGTGCATCAACCTCGCGCGCAAGGTGAGATTTTCCAATACCTCCAATAGCTGGGTTGCAACTCATTTGGCCGATACCATCTATTTTCATCGTAATTAAAAGCGTCTTAGAGCCAAGACGAGCGCTTGCGTGAGCTGCTTCGCAACCAGCATGCCCTCCACCAACAACTATTACGTCATAAATATTCATTTGCCAATACAAAAACTTGTGAAAATTTTATTTAATAATTCTTCTGTTGGATTTTGCCCTAAAATAGATGATAAAGCTACATGCGCGTTTCTCATGTCCTCAGCGAGAATGTCATACTTACAGTCTGAGATATGACTTGGACATCGATTGATACATTCTTTTGCATCCATTAGATGGTCAACATGCCTTGATCTCGCAAGATAAAGATCTTCAGCTTTTTCTACTTTAATAAAGTCCTCGTCAACTCTATCTCTGATAAGATTTATACCTATATTATTGATGGCGGATAGATATATCTCGGTAGGAGAATTTCTTATTACTCTCGGCTCAAGACCTTCTAGATCAATTTTATTGAATACGATGTCATAGTTTGTAATATTATAGTTTTTCAATATAGTGTAATCCTCTTTATCTAGTCCTCTAGAAACGTCGACAACGTAGAATATCTTATCGGCTTTTAGTACAGCTTTTATAGATCTTTCAATTCCCTCAATTTCAACTTTATCTTGAGTCGTTCTTATTCCTGCAGTATCTACAATTGTTACAATCTTATTATTTATTGATAATTCATACTCGATAGAATCTCTGGTTGTGCCTGCTATGCTGGTTACAATAGACGCTTCCTCTCTTAGCAAACAATTTATAATGGAAGATTTACCTGAATTAGGTTTACCAATAAAAGCGTATGTCCTTTTGTGATTTAAAGAACGTCCCTCTCTCGAATTGATAAGTATATTATCAAGAAGCAAAGCTATTCGTTCTACTTGATCAGTAATTTTTTTAATTATTAGGTCTGGAGTATCATTATCTTCAGGGAAATTAATAATAGTTTCAAGCTCTGCTCGAAGACTAACTATACCAGTTAACACCTCATTGACATCATCATAAAATTTTCCACTTAGAGAATTTTGTGCAGCCCTAACAGCCTGGATATCTGAGGCAGAAATCAAATCTGCAACTGCCTCAGCTTTCTCAAGAGATATCTTGTTATTTATGAAAGCTCTCTCGGTGAACTCTCCAGGCGCTGCATTCGAAACGCCATGCTGACACAGGAGCTCTATAATGGAGTTCATTATCACGGGATTTCCATGAGTGATAATCTCTATCACATCCTCACCAGTATAAGATTTTGGAGCGCAGTATAAAATTACTATGCAATTATCAAATACAACATTGTTAAATTTAACATTAGTTAAAATGGCTCTTCTGTCCGAGAGTTTATTTGTAAATAAGTGAGATAATAAAGAATTTAGATTATCTCCACTTATTCTGATCACGCCTAGTGCTGAACTCCCTTTGGCTGTTGCAATAGCGCATATTGCATTGGATTTCATTGTTAGCCGACAATTCTTTTGTTAATAACATACTGTTGAGCAATTGACAGAATGTTGTTGGTCAACCAGTACAAGACCAAGCCAGATGGGAACGTTGCGAAAAGGGCAGTAAAGATAAAAGGTAAGAAAAGAAATATTTTTTGTTGTGTTGCGTCAGTAGGAGCTGGGTTAAGCTTTTGTTGAATATACATCGATACCCCCATGGCTATTGGTAATATGAAATATGGATCGGCTGACGCAAGGTCTTGAATCCAACCTACAAAAGGGGCATGCCTCATTTCTACGCTTTCGACNAGTACCCAGTACAGAGCTATAAAAACAGGTATTTGAATTAAAATAGGCAAACAACCTCCAAGAGGATTTACTTTTTCCTCTTTGTACATTCTCATAAGAGCTTCACTAAATTTCTTTTTGTCTTCAGCGTATCTCTCTTTCAGTGCCTGCATCCTAGGGTTAAGTTTTTTCATTTGAGCCATGGAACGATAACTCGTCTCTGATAATTTGAAAAATATAGCCTTAATCAATATCGTCAAGACAATGATAGATATGCCCCAATTATCAAAGACCGCATGTATTATCTCTAGAATCCAAAATAGGGGAGCAGACAAAAATGTCAGTATGCCGTAGTCAACAGTAAGATCAAGGCCGTTGGCAAGATCAGAAATCTCAGATTGAAGTTTTGGNCCAACGAACATGGCTGACTTAAATTCATAGTTTTGACCGGGCTCTACAGTGTTATACTGCGATGTGCTTCCAATTGTAAAAATTCCATTTTCGTGATTAGTATATACAGTTTTTGTTTGTTCACTAGTTGGAAGCCATGCAGAAAAGAAATAATGCTCTATCATGCTTATCCAGCTATCTTTCACTCTAATTGCCTGTTCGTTTTCCAACATATCATCGAAAGAAATTTTAGAGAATTTGTTTTCGCTATCGTAGTAGGCACTGCCTGTGTAGGTTGGCAACATTATGCTAGCAGTACTGTTGTTATCGCGTGAAATTATCTCGTAATTCCTAACATATATGTTCTGACTTGAGTTGTTGAGTATATTGTTTGTAACAACTAGCTGATGACTATCTTCGACAAGTACAATTTTTTTTGTAATTATGATGTTCGGTAAGTTGGTAGATGATAATTTGGCACTGTCATCGGATATCTCAGTAACATTGAAAATTGGCTTGGTCTGTTCATCCTTAATTTGTATGTTCGATGCTGCGGTATANCTTTTTTTGTCGTAATCTAAAATTACAACGTTATCTGTAGCACCCAGTTTTATAGGATAATTTTTAAGTTTAGAAAATAGTAATTCCCCTGATTTTGCATCGAAATTTATTAAAAGTTTTTTATTTTCTATTGACCTTATGTCTTTTTGTATCGGCTTTGCAGTATCTACCCTGGTCTTAGTAATTATCGAGCTTTGAGGTGGTTGCTTGTTAGATTCTTTTGCGCTGTCGGTAGTCCCGGATTGTGATATTACTGTTTTTGGTTGATTATAGTCCCTATCATATGCATCAAATATTAAAATTAATATGAAAAGGAAACCGCTATACAAAAAAAGTCTATTCATTTTTTTCTCTTAGGCACGGGGTCGTAGCCATGAGTTCCTCCCGGTCTGCACTTTAATATTCTTTTCAATGTTAAGTAGAGCCCTCTTATTACTCCATGTGTTTTTATTGATTCAATAGAATATTCTGAACATGTAGGGTAATGCCTGCATGACTGGCTCATCACAGGTGATATAACAAACTGATAGAATTTGATCATTCCAACGATAATTAAGGTAATTGACTTAGTAAAGATTTCCATTCACGCATTAGAATATCACTTATAATTTTTTTTTCAGCCTGAATTTTTGTAGTTAAGGACAACAAAATGACATATGAGCCATTTGGGAATTTTTGATCTCTAAAAAAACCTCTCATTCTTCGTCTTAGGGAGTTCCTATTCACTGATAGTGGAACGATTTTTTTCGGGATTACAATTCCCAAGCGATTCTTGTTTGATTCAAAAAACTGTAGCTTGAGATGAGTTGATTTCAGAGCATTTTTATCATTGAAATATTTGATAGTGTCTCTAGAGATAGTGATGAGGTCTTTTTTGAATGTGTACAACTATGGGCAAAGAACAGCTCTTCCTTTCGCTCTTCTGGATGCAAGAACTGCCCTTCCTGCTGCAGTCTTCATTCTAGAACGAAACCCATGAGTTCTCTTTCTTTTGATGTTGCTAGGTTGAAATGTTCTTTTCATAGCTCAGTATAGTGATTTGATTATTACTTTATGTCAATATATTAATTCAAATTTTTTCGTGACATAGTTAACTTCCGACTATGATTACAAAACACAACATTTGGAACGAATGTCTAGATAAACTATCAGAAACTCTTACAGAAAAGGAGATTAGGTTGTGGATTGCCCCATTAAAGGTCAAGAGAGATGGTGATGCACTAAAGTTATATGCACCAAACAAGTTTATGAAAGAGGAGATTGAAAAGAACTTCCTGAGTAAAATAGCTGGCGTGATAAATCAGCTCGCGGAAAACACATTGGTTAGCCTAGACGTAAGTTCACCTGTAAAGACAAACGAGAGGGCAGGGGCAATGCCGTCAGGGTTCGTCTCAAATTTAAACAGTGATATGACCTTCGAGTCATTTGTTGAGGGGAAATCTAATCAGCTAGCAAAAGCTGCATGTTTGTCTGTTGTAAATGAACCTGGTGCTTTCAACCCACTATATATATATGGAGGTGTAGGACTAGGAAAGACGCATCTTCTCCATTCGATAGGTAACAAGTTAAGTAATGAAAATAAAAAAGTAGTTTATCTTCACTCTGAGAAGTTTGTACAGAATATGGTTACTGCATTAAGGAATAACCAAATAGAGGAGTTTAAGAAATTTTATAGAAATCTCGATGTATTGTTGCTAGATGATATACAGTTTTTTGCGGGAAAAGAGAGATCGCAAGAAGAGTTTTTTCATACATTTAATGCTTTGTTTGAATATAAAAAACAAGTTGTTTTAACGTGTGATAAATATCCAAAAGAAATAAATGGATTAGAGGATAGAATAAAATCAAGGTTGGTATGGGGTCTGAATGTATCAATTGATCCACCGGACTTAGAAACAAGAGTTGCAATACTTCAGGCTAAAGCAGAAACTCTTGGGATGCCAATTGATAGTGATGTGGCGTTCTTTTTGGCCAGAAATATATACTCTAATGTGAGGGAATTAGAAGGCAACTTAAGAAGAGTATTAGCTACGGCAAGATTTAGAAAATGCGACATTACCCTAGATTTTACAAAAGAAACTCTTGCAGATCTCATTTCACTGAATCAGAGATTAATAACTATAGAGCAGATACAAAAAATTACAGCTAATTATTACAAAATAAGGGTCAGTGACATACTGTCCACAAAAAGAGATAAAAAAAATACTTTGCCAAGACATATGGCCATGGCCCTATGTAAGGATTTAACAAACAATAGCTTACCATCAATTGGTGATGGATTCGGAGGTAGAGACCACACAACAGTCTTACACGCAAACAAAAAGATACAGAGGCTCAGAAAAGAAGATTCGCAAGTAGAACAAGACTATATCAGTATAGTGCATATATTAAACAATGGGTAAAAGCTGTTAACAACTGAAGATTGATATTTTCTCCACAGGATAGACACACCAAAAGAACATTATGTCAGACGCTGATTAACATAAGATTGGCGAGGAAGGGCTGCTAAAATAATAAGTTAGAAATCATAAAAATAACATATAATATATATATGAAAATAATCTTTAATACAAAAGAGTTAATAGAAAAAGTTAAAAATATTGCCCCAACTGCAGAAGCAAAACAAACACTAATAATTTTGGGTAATATGATTATAAAAGTTGAATCAAGGAAAGCTTACTTCACAGCCTCTGATCTTGAAATCCAAGTATCCTCATCTCTAGATTGTGAGTCAGATGAAGATTGTGAGTTTTCATTACCAGCCAGAAAACTGTTAGAAGTGCTTACCGCCCTATCAAACCATGAATCTGTTACATTTTCTATATCAGATAATAAAGTAGATATCACAGCAGGGAAAAGTAAAATATCACTACCTAACTTATCGACTATAGACTTTCCTTATATGGATATTGAGGAGTTGGGAGAGACAATAGATATTGAGAGCGATGATATGGTTAAGATTATAAATAAGACGTCCTTTGCCATGGCTTATCAAGACGCTAGGCATTTTCTTAATGGCCTACATCTATGCTCTGAGGATGGCAATATTGTTTCTGTTTGCACGGATGGTCATAGACTAGCTAAGTATAAATCACAGGCAGCAGCAGCAGACAGTCTGTCGATCATAATACCAAGAAAGGCCATACTTGAAATTAATCGGATTATAAACTCATTTAGCGGTAATAAGCAGAATATAATGAAATATAGCTACAATAAGAAGATGTTTAATATTCAAATTAATGATTATATGATTATGTCAAAGCTTATAGAGGGCAATTATCCAAATTTTAATAAAGTAATACCAGATAGCACTACAGCAGAAATTATCGTCAACAAAATAACTCTGAAAAACTCACTCAATATCATCTCAAAAGTAGTTAATCAACAATATAAAGGCGTAAAGCTGACCCCTAATAAAAGCACAATGCATTTGATATCTAGCAATACAGATAGCGAAGTTGGTGAAGATCAGATAGACATTGAATATTCAGGTGAAGAGATGTCTATTGGCTTTAATATCTCATATCTTCAAGACGTTATTGAAACTCTTGATGGAGATACTGTGCATATTTGCATCAATGATCAAAATTCTGGGTGTATAGTCCAAGATAATCAAGACCATGATTCTACTTTCGTGATAATGCCAATGCGTGTCTAGCGTGCGCATAGAGTCCATATCTGTTCAGAACTTCAGGTCTATCGATTATATGAAGTTATCTTTTGATAGCGCCATAACAATTATATGTGGTGAAAACAATGCAGGCAAAACTTCATTACTTGAGGCAATCTACTTAACCTCTAATTTAAAGTCATTCAAAGGCGTCCCAAATGCTGAATTGATTCGCTCTTCTTCTAATATATTTAAAATATCTCTTAACTTCATGCAAAATTCATTAAAAAGTAATATATTCGTCGAAAAAACATTAAAATCATCTAAAATACTTTATAATGATGAAAAAACCACCAAAAGTGATATCTCATTGCTGTTTCCTTGCTATTCATTAGTCTTTGGTTTTAATAATATTCTTCTGAATGATTCGTCCTATAGAAGAGACTTTATAGATACCGGTATGTTTCACGTGGAACCTGAATCTCGTAAATCTTTCAATGTATTTGAAAAAGNATTAAAACAGAGGAATTTTCTCCTTAAGTCAAAAAAGTATGATTCTATTGATTTGTGGGACAGACAACTAATAGACGCTAATAATAAATTATCAGAATACAGAGAAAGCTACTTCAAATGCTTAAAAAATCATTTTTCTACAATTATCGAAAGTATTAAAAACAAGATTCCTGAAATATACAATGACATTTCTTCTTTAGAGCTTGAGTACATAAATGGTTGGGGTAGCGATTGTTTTGACATGGTTTTAAAACAGAACCAATCGAAAGACCGTAGTTTAGGCTACACATCCAGAGGTACACACAGAAGTGATTTCATAGTTACATCATTGGGCAAACCTGTACGTGAGTCTGGATCAATGTCAACACTCGTGCTTTCTTGCTTGATAATTAATCTAGCAAAAATAAATGTTTTTCACGTGAAACATGGTTTTAAACCAGTCCTACTTATAGATGATCTATTTTTTGGAATAGATGATAAAAACCTTAGGACTGTGGTAAAATTACTTGTTCATTCTAGAGGAAATATAGTGCTCACAGCGCCGAATATATATAAAAAAATATTAGAAAAAGTTTGTGAAGAGAATCAAGAATTGAAGCTAATCGCTGTTGGAGAGAATAGTTGAATAAAAAGGCATACACCTCNGAAAGCATAAAAGTACTAAAAGGTCTCGAAGCAGTCCAGAAAAGACCCGGGATGTACATTGGAGACACGGATGACGGAAGCGGACTCCATCAGATGATCTATGAGGTTGTGGATAATGCTGTCGATGAGGCATTGGCAGGATATTGCAAAAATATTTTCGTAACACTCAATGAGGACGCCTCTGTTACTGTAAAAGACGATGGACGCGGTATTCCTGTCGACATCCATAAAGCTGAGAATAAGTCTGCAGCAGAAGTAATAATGACTACACTGCATGCAGGCGGGAAGTTTGATGATGACTCCTACAAAGTATCGGGTGGTCTACACGGTGTTGGTGTATCAGTAGTCAATGCATTATCAGAAAAACTCTCATTAACAATACATAAGGATGGTTTTAAATATCAACAAGACTACAAAGACAGCTCTCCAATAAAACCATTAAAAAAATGTGGTACTTCAAATGAAACAGGATCTGTAATTCAATTTCTTCCGAGTAAAAAGTACTTTCGAGACCTAAATTATAAAGAAGAAACAATAAAAAGAAGATTAAAAGAGCTAGCATTTTTAAATTCAGGAATATCTGTTCATTTTAGCAATGACATTACCGGCAAAAAGATTAAGTACTTTTATGAGGGTGGTCTTAAAGAATATATAAATGAAATTCTACAAAACAAGAAAGATATTCATAACGACCTCATATATTTGCCACCTATAACGAAAGGCGGAAATTCAATTGAGATATCTATGAAATGGACTACCTCATACTCTGAACAGATAATGTGCTATACGAATAATATATTTCAGAAAGATGGCGGTACTCACCTCAGCGGTTTTAGATCAGCTTTGACTAGGACGATCAATAACTATTCTCTAAAAAACAATGGAAAACAAAAGTATGAAATATCGGGTGATGACTGTCGTGAGGGTCTAGTAGCGATCATCTCTATTAAAATGTCAGATCCTAAGTTTTCTTCTCAGACCAAAGACAAGCTTGTTTCATCAGAAATAAAAAGTTTAACAGAGACTACACTCGCTTCTAAACTCTCAGAATTCTTAGAGGAATCTCCTAAAGATGCAAAACTAATTATTGGTAAGATCCAGCAAGCAGCTATGGCTCGGGAGGAGGCAAGGAAGGCTAAAGATCTAATCAGGAGAAAAGATCCATTAGGTATCGCTAATCTGCCGGGTAAACTAGCAGACTGCCAAGAGAAAGATAGGGAAAAATGCGAACTATTTATTGTTGAGGGAGATTCTGCTGGTGGTTCTGCTAAACAAGCTAGAGACAGGAAGACACAAGCTATTCTCCCCCTAAAAGGAAAAATTCTTAATACAGAAAAATCTCAAGATTATAAGTTATTATCATCATCGGAAGTTGGATCGCTTATATCTGCTCTCGGCTGCGGATTTAATCATGAATCAGAAGGCGATTTTGATATTGATAATCTTNGTTATGGCAAGATAATTATCATGACAGATGCGGACGTTGACGGTGCTCATATAAGAACTTTACTGCTTACTTTACTTGCTAGAAAAATGAAGCCTCTATTTGATCAAGGCAGAATATACATCGCACAGCCTCCTCTATACAAGATTAAAAAAGGAAAAACTGAAAAGTATATTGCTAATGACTTTGAACTGAATAGATTTCTTACTGCTTCTTTTTTTGATAGCAATAATCTTTTTTCTGACAATAAACCTGTGCCCATCACTGATTCTCAATCAATACTTCTTAATTATTCAATGATTGATAATATTCTTAAAAAAGTCAGTAAATCTAAAGATAAGTATATTCTTAAATCAATGGCATTTATAAATCCCATTAATGCAGATGATACAGATCAGAACGGCAACCTAGACGCTATATCTGAATATATTAAATCTTTATGTAAGCTAGTTAATATAATATCTCCTATTAATTTTAGCTATGATCTTGCCTTAAACGAATTAGACGATAATTCATACGAAATTATAATCTCAAAAAAGGTCAATGGAGTGCCTGATACATCAGTTTCTCCTATAAACAAAAAATTTTTTTCATCTAAAACATATCATAGCCTTATAAAACTAAATCTATACCAATTCAGTAACAAGCCGATCTTGCTTAAGTCTGATAACTCTGAAGCTTCTTTTGACTATCTTCATCAATTATGTGATCACGCATTTACATCCGCGAGAAAAGCTATTTCTTTGCAGAGGTATAAAGGACTCGGCGAGATGAATCCTTCACAACTGGCTGAAACCACAATGAACCCAGAAACCAGGTCTTTACTACAGGTATTGCAAATAGATGACGATGATTATGTAATATTTGAAACGTTAATGGGTGATGATGTCGAAAAAAGAAGAGACTTTATAGTATCCTCAGCTAATGCTGTCGAAAACGTTGACGTTTGATGAAAATTGCAACTTGGAACGTTAACTCAGTAAATGTTCGTCTTCCAAATATACTTAAATACTTAAAAGACTATCAGCCAGACATTTTATGTCTACAGGAGCTTAAGTGCAGTGAAGACAAGTACCCATTAGA
>FUFK010037433.1_pt1 | contig 37773 bp, 35 predicted proteins | sample 1021851 | NCBI WGS metagenome assembly FUFK01 (sample SAMEA51879418, study PRJEB19060) | metagenome
GGAGAACAGGACGTTCGACAGGGAGCCCCCAGGGACGGGTTCACGGCGTTCCCGGAAGGGCAGAACACAGACCCGCGTCCCCTGCTGGAGGGTCCAACTTTCCCGTTAAAGCGCGATGCACCCAGAAATTGGCATAACCGTTGCACCGCCCCCCTAACCAAAGGCTTTTCCCGTGGGGGATCTCATGGAACGACGCGCCGCGCTACTGCTCACCCTCATCGCCCTGCCCGCTTCCGGCCTGGCCGACACCCNGGAATACACCGCCAACGACGTGGTCTGGATCGCCATCGCGGCGGCCCTGGTGTTCCTNATGCAGGCCGGCTTCGCGCTNCTGGAAAGCGGCCTGAGCCGCACCAAGAACNCCATCAACGTGGTGATGAAGAACTACNTGGACCTGTGCGTGGGGACGCTGATGTTCTGGGCGCTGGGNTTCGGCCTGATGTTCGGNGNCAANCCCAGCGGTTGGGTGGGCCAGGANCTGTTCGCGCCCAGCCAGGGCGACAGCGATCTGTGGACNCTGCTGCTGTTCCAGCTGATGTTCGCCGCCACNGCCGCCACCATNGCGTCCGGGGCGATGGCNGAACGNACCCGCTACCTGGGNTATCTGTGCGGCGCCATGCTGATCACCGGGNTGGTCTACCCGCTGTTCGGCAACTGGGCNTGGAACAGCGACGGCTGGCTGGCCGGCTCTNGGNTTNATCGACTTCGCCGGCTCCACCGTGGTCCACAGNGTCGGCGGCTGGTGCGCGCTGGCCGGCATCATGGTGGTGGGGCCGCGCCTGGGCCGCTTCGACANNCAGGGGCGGCCACGGGANATNCGCGGCCANAATTTATCGTTCGTNGCCCTGGGCGGNTTCCTGTTGTGGTTCGGCTGGTTCGGCTTCAACGGCGGCTCCACCCTGGGCGCCGACGTCAATATCGCGCTGATCAANCTCAACACNCAGCTGGCGGCCGCCGCCGGCGCCCTGGGGGCCGCGCTCTACCGGGTNNTCGNCCGCCGNCCGGTGCTGCTCACCGAAACCGTCAACGGCAGCCTGGCCGGGCTGGTGGCGATCACCGCCGGCTGCGCNACCATGACGCCCGGCTTCGCGATCATCACCGGCCTGCTGGGCGGGCTGCTGGTGGGCCCGGGCAGCCGCCTGCTGTTGTCGATGAAACTGGACGACGTGGTGNGCGCGGTGCCGGTGCACGCGTTCGCCGGGGCCTGGGGCACGCTGGCCGCCGGGCTGTTCTACCAGGGCGACCTGTTTGACCCGCAGCGGGTCACGGTGCAGCTGCTGGGCATCGTGGTCGCCTTCGCCTGGGCGTTCTTCGCCGCCTTGATCCTGTACATGGTGCTGTCGCTCACCGCCGGTCTGCGGGCGNCCAGCCAGCATGAACAGCGGGGCCTGGACGTCAGCGAGCACGCCGAGCTGGGCTACCCGGAATTCGCCCAGCAGCNCCTCTACGACGCCGATGTGGCCAGCGGCCTGGATAGCCCANGATGAGCCCGGAAGAANGCCACCGCCGCGCCATTGCCACCGGCCTNGCCCCCTATCTGGACAGCCGCCAGGTGCCGGAGGCGGTNGCCCTGTGGCAGCGCGACTACGCCCACCGCCCGCGCTTTTCGCTGCAGGGCTACGTGAGCCATATCAGCCGCCTGTTCGAGGTGGAGGGCCGGCGCCATGACCTGCACCTGAGCCTGGTGCAGGCGATGACCCTGCCGGACCGGGANCTGCTGCCCGANCCGCTGGGGCANGAGGACGGCGCCCANCGGGCCCANCCCTGCACCGAGGCGTTCCAGCTTCTGATGCGCGCCCTGTGGGCGCAGCTCGACGCGGGCCAGGCCGGCCAGGTGCGTCTGGATCAGCTCACCGACCTGCGCCGCCCGGGCGNCGACCCGGCCCTGCGTGACACCCTCGAATACTGGCTCAACCACGCCGACGGCGACCTGGCGCCGCTGGACCAGGATCAGCTGCGGCGTTTGCTTAACCGCGCCTATGTGTTGCTGTGCGAGCGGTTCGGCCCGGTGCACAGTGACCGGCTGCTGAAACTGGCGGCCGACCGCGTGCGTGAGCAGCGCCCGGGGCTGGAATCCGCGCTGCACGCCCTGCTCTGACGGCCGACGTTGCTTGCCAGTGGTTCAAAGGGGTCATTATGCTAGCCCACACTGTGTAATCGGGGCGCTGAATGAAATTACATCNCCAGATATTTCTGGCCATGGTGCTGGGNGGTATTGCCGGGGCGCTCACCGAAGAGAGCACCCGGCTGTTCGGGCTGCCNCTGCTGCCCGGCTATGACCTGATCGGCGATCTGTTCATCAACGCCCTGAAGATGGTGGTGGTGCCGCTGATNACCACCGCCATTATCAGCGGCATGGTCAACGTGGGCGACGGTGACGATCTCGNCCGGCTGGGCCTGAAAACCGTGCTGTTCTACCTGAGCACCAGCCTGATCGCGGTGCTGGTGGGGCTGGTGGTGGTGAATCTGATCGCCCCCGGGGTGATCGACGGCCAGCCGGCGCGGAACCTGCTCGGCCTGTCGGCGGACACGGACCGGGCCCTGGCCAGCATCGAGGGCCGCGGCGCCGGCGACTTCACCGAGATTCTGCGCCAGCTGCTGCCGCCCAACCTGTTCCAGGCCGCCGCCGAAACCCAGATGCTGGGGCTGATCGTATTCTCCCTGTTCTTCGGCTTCTTCCTGCGCACCCTGCCCGGCGCCCCCGGGGAGCATCTGCGCCAGGTGGTGGAAGGCATCTACCAGGTCACCATGCGCATCACCATGGTGATCATCCGCTTCGCGCCGCTGGGCGTGTTCGGCCTGATCGCCGCCACCGTNACCCGCACCGGGCTGGACGCGGTGGAGCCGCTGGCGCTGTTCTTCGTCACCGTGCTGCTGGCGCTGGGCATTCATATGTTCGGCGTGATGCCGCTGCTGATCCGGCTGTTCGCCAAACGCTCGCCGGTGCGCCANCTGCAGGCCATGGCGCCGGCGCTGATGACCGCCTTTTCGTCGGCCAGCTCCGCCGCCACCCTGCCGCTNAGCATGGANTGCGTGCAGAAGCGCTCCGGCGTGTCCAAGCGCACCTCCAGCTTCGTGCTGCCGCTGGGCGCCACCGTCAACATGGACGGCACCGCCCTGTACGAGTGCGTGGCGGCGATCTTCATCGCCCAGGCCTACGGCATGGACCTGTCCCTGACCACCCAGTTCGTGATCGTGCTGACCGCCCTGCTCACCTCCATCGGCGTGGCCAGCATTCCCGCCGCCAGCCTGGTGGCGATCACCGTGATCCTGGGCACCATCGGCCTGCCCGCCGAAGCGATCGGCCTGATTCTGGTCACCGACCGGCTGCTGGACATGTGCCGCACCGCGGTCAACGTCTGGGGCGACAGCGTCGGCGCGGTGATCCTGGCGCGCAGCGAAGGCGAAGAAAACGTGCTGCGCACCCCCATGAAAGAACTCGAGACGGAACGGGCCTGAGCGAATGAAACCGGTTCTTTTGATCACCGGCGCCGCCCACGGCCTGGGCCGGGCGCTCGCTCTCGGCGCCGCGCGGGACTACAAGCTGGCGCTGCTCGACCGGGAACGGGTGGCCGGCGAGCAGCTCGCCGATGCGCTGCGCCGGGACGGCGCCGAGGTGCTGTTCGTGCACGCCGACGTGGCCGTGGAGGCGGACTGGCGCCACGCCCTGGAGCGGGTACAGCGGCGCTGGGAACGGCTCGACATCCTGATCAACAACGCCGGGCTGGCCGCCATGGGCCCGTTCGAGGGACAGACCCCGGCCACCTGGGAACAGCTCTGGCACACCAACCTGATGGGCGCGGTCCACGGCTGTCGCACCGCCTTGACGATGATGAAGCGCCAGGGTGACGGCCACCTGATCAACGTGGCGGCGCTGGCGGGCATCACCGCGCCGCCGGGCATGGCCGCCTATGTGGCCTGCAACGCCGCGCTGATCCGCTTCAGCGAGGCCCTGGCGGCGGAGCTGGACGGGCTCAATATCGGCGTCAGCGTGGTCTGTCCGGATCTGTTCTCCAGCGACATGAGCCGGCGCATGCCCAACGCCGATCCGCTCAGCCGTGCCCGCCTGCAGCGCGCCATGGACGACGCCCCGGAAAGCGCCGCCGAGGTGGCGGACACCATCCTTCAGCAGATGGGCAAGCGGCCGCTGTACCTGTTTCCGCAACCGGAGGCCCGCCGCGACTGGCGCAGGAAGCGCTGGCGCCCGGAACGCTTCGTGGCGCGCATGGCGAAACTGGGCAGCAGCCTGCGCCGCTATCGTTGATGCACTTATTGCTGATGCACTTCCTCGATATAGCGCAGGGTGTGGCGGTAATCGCCTTCCAGCGCCTTATCGAAACGCTCGCCGATCAAACGCTCCAGTTTGCGACCCACCAGCGGCAGGGATGAATGCACCGCCACGCGGGTGATCTGGCGGGACTGATCGCCGTCGGCGAGCAGCGTCATGGTGCCGCTCACCTTCACCGGCACATTGCCCAGCTGAAAGCGATAGTCCGCCTGGTAGCCGCCGGTGGCCGGGCGCCAGTGGAATTCGGTGGTCAGTTCCGCTTCCGAGGGCAGCAACTTGCGCGCGAAGGCGGGCACCTTGTCCAGACGGATTTCGATGGGCTGCGCAATACGGATGTGGAAGCCGTCGCCGGCCGGTTCGAACACCTCAAAGCGGTAATCGTCCACTTTGCCCCATTGATAACGCTGTTCGAAAAACGCCCGGCTGGTGAGAATGCCGTACAGCTCTTCAACATTCACCGGATAGCGGCGTTCCGCGGTGACATCCATGGTTTTCTCCCGAGTAATAAGATGCCCTGAAGGCCAATCGCCGGGGTACCGGTAGGCCCGGGGCGAAGGCAAAGCTACACTGCGCCGACAAGCCATTTCAATTGTTCGGCGACTGCCCCTCGTCAAAAGTAAGGAGCGAGCATGAGTGCCACCCGTCCCTACGCCCTGGTTCTGTACGGCGCCACCGGTTTCACCGGCGGCCTGTGTGCCCGCTATCTGGCCCGCAAGCTGCCCGCGGGCACGCCCTGGGCCCTGGCGGGCCGCAACCGCGCCAAGCTTGAGCAGGTGGCCGCCGGCCTGCCCGGCGACAACCCGCCGGAGCTGATCGAGGCGGACAGCGGCGACCCCACCAGCCTCACCGCCCTGGCCGCCCGGACCCGCGCCCTGGCCAGCACCGTGGGCCCCTACATGCAATACGGCGAGCCGCTGGTGCGCGCCTGCGTGGAACAGGGCACTCATTACTGCGACCTCACCGGCGAACCGGAATTCGTCAACACCCTGCTGAGCCGCTACCACGAGGCCGCCCAGGCCAGCGGCTGCGCGCTGGTCAACTGCTGCGGCTTCGACTCGATTCCCCATGACGCCGGGGTGTTGTTCGCGATCCGCGAACTGACCCTGGAGCACGGCGGCAAACTGGACGGCCCGGTGACCGCCGAAGGCGCGGTGGCGTTCTCCGCCAAGTTTTCCGGCGGCACCTGGCGCTCGGCGCTGGAGGCGTTCGCCCGGCCCGGCGCCAACCAGCGCAGCCAGCGCGACGCCCAGGTGCGCCTCAAACAATGGTACCCGCGCAAGGTGGGCGGTCTGGCGCCCAAGCCGCACAAGGACGACGCCCTGGGCGGCTGGCTGGCGCCCATGCCGACCATTGATCCGATGGTGGTGATGCGCTCGGCCCGGGCGCTGGACGATTACGGCCCGGAGTTCCGCTACGGCCATTATCTGGTCACCGGCGGGCTGGGCAAGCTGATCGGCGGCGCCGCCGGCGTCGGCGGGCTGGTGCTGGCGGCCCAGATCGGCCCGCTGCGGCGCCGTCTGATGAAGCTCAACCCGGCCGGTCAGGGCCCGGATGAAGCCACCCGCGCCCGTTCCTGGTTCCAGGTGAAGGTGCGCGCCCGTTGCGGCGACAGCGAAGTGCTGTGCCGGGTGTCCGGTGGCGATCCCGGCTACGACGAAACCGCCAAGATGCTCTCGGAAACCCTGATGGGCCTCGCGCTGGACGAGGGTTACCCCATGCACACCGGCGTGGTCACCCCGGTGATGGCGCTCGGCGACCGCCTGATCGACCGGCTCGAAGCCGCCGGCATGCTGTTCGAGCGCAACGCCTGATTCAGACGAAGTACATCAGCAGCCATTCGGCCACCAGGGCGGGCTTGTCCTCGCCCTCGATGTCCACCGTGAACAGGAATTTCAGCAACCACTGGCCGGGCTTCTTCTCATTGGCTTCGATCAGAGTGGCGCGGGCGCGGATGCGCGCGTCGACCTTGACCGGGGCCATGAAGCGGAGCTTGTCGAAGCCGTAGTTCATGCCCATTTTCATGCCGCGCGGCACCAGAAAATCATCGATGCTGGTCTGCAGGTACGGCAGCAGCGACAGCGTCAGGTAACCGTGGGCGATGGTGGTGCCGAACGGCGTCGCCTTGGCGCGCTCCGGATCCACATGGATAAATTGATGGTCCAGGGTGGCGGCGGCGAAGTCGTTGATGCGCCCCTGGTCGATGGTGAACCATTCCGAGGCGCCCATGTCCTCGCCGACGTACTCGTTGATCTGTGCGGCTTCCACCACTTTCATGCCCGGCTCTCCTCGCGTTTTTTATTAAGGTTTCACTACCGCGAGGATAACCGTGCCCGCCGGCGCCGCCATGACGGTATGGCTCGCCGGCGCCAATGTTTTGGTCAACCGAGGAAGGCTTTAATGGCCGCCGCCACCGGCAGCGGGTCGTCCATATGCAGATGGTGACGCCCGGGCAGGCGGGTGACCCGCACGTCGCGCAGCCACTCGATGCGGTGATCGAAGCGCCCGTCGCCGCCGAGCCCCTCATTACCCAGCACCAGCAAGGTGGGCGCGGTGATGCGCTCGACGAACCCTTTCACCTGGTCGTCGGTGAGCCGCAGTGACGAGGTGATGCGCAGCCGCGCGTCGGTGCGCCAGGTCCAGCCGCCGTCCACCTGCTCCAGCCCGCGCTCGCACAGCAACCGGGCCGAGCTTTCCTCCAGGCCGCCCAGGGCCGGCAGCCGCGCCGCCACCGCCTGCTCCGGATCCGCGTACACGGGCTTGCGCTTGTCCGGCAGCGCCTGCATCTGGTCGATGGCCTTACGCAGGTTGGGCGCCACTTCGTCGGCGGCGGTGGCCGGTGGTCCCAGGCCTTCGATCAGCACCAGGCGGCTGACCCGTTCCGGGAAGGTGGCGGCGAACAAACAGGCCACGCCGGCGCCCATGGAATGGCCGACCAGCACGAAGCGGTCCCAGCCCAACTGATCGGCCACCGCCAGCACGTCGCGGACGTGGTCCACGTAATGGGTGGCCTGATGGCGCGGGCGGTGCTCGGAATGGCCGTGGCCGGCGAAATCCAGCGCCACCAGCGGATGGCCGAGCGGTTCCGCCAGCGGCTGAAAGGAGGCGGCGTTGTCCAGCCAGCCGTGCAGCGCCAGCACCGGTTCGCCCTCGCCGGGCCACTGCAGGCCGGCCAGTTCCTGGCCGTAGGCGCGGAAGCGGCGTTCCACCGGAGTCCGGGACGGGTTAGCGGGCATTGCGGGCGCCCTCCCCGGCTTCCGCGCCGCCTTGCCGGTGGTCCGGACCGAGCACGCCGTCCAGGGCGCGCAGCACCAGTTGCGCGGTGCCCTCCGGGCGCTCCAGCGGGTACATATGGCTGCCCGGGGCGAACAGGCGCGTCATCCGGTGGCGGCGGGCGTGGCGGGCACCGCCGAGGTGGAACAGCTTCGGCGATTGCTCGCCGGTGACCAGCACGCCGGGCACCCGGGTGCGCGGCAGCGCCGTGACCCCGGTGGGGGTCTCGCGGAACACCGCCACTTCCACCTCCGGGCGGAAGCGCAGACGCCAGCCGTCGCCGTGGCGCTCCAGGCCGGCTTCCAGGTAGTTCTTCAGCGACCGCGGGTCGAACGCCTTGAACAGGCCGCGGGAGTTGAAATAGCTCTCCACGTCGTCCCAGCTGGCCCAGTAATCCAGCCGGCCTTTGCTCTTTTTCGCCGGCGAGAAACGGTCGCCCTGCCCGGTCAGCCGGGCGAGACGGTAGGCGGCGCCCTGCAGGCCGTTGGCCAGNGGCGGNTCGAGCATCACCTGGGCCNGGAACCAGTCCGGATGGCGGNGGGCGACCCAGAACATNAGCACCGANCCCATCGAGTGCCCCAGACCGATAATCGGNTTGGGCAGCGGTTCNAGGAANGCTTCCAGTTCCAGGCTCNGGCTTTTCCAGTCCCGGTCCACCGGGTANCGGGGNTCCTGGCCGAGGCACTCCACCACATGGATGTCGTAGTGCTCCGCCAGGGGCGCCAGNAAGGTNTCGTAGCTGTGNCCGGGCACGCCGTTGGCGTGGGCAAAGGCCAGCACCGNTTTGCGTCCCGCCGCCGCTTGGGTGTTCATCCAGCGCTCTCCTCGAAAAATCGGCAATNCAAAAAGGNCCATGATAACCGCCCCCGGCGGCAAACCCATGGCGAAATCCGCCAACGCGCGGACAGTTCGCGTCGGGGATTGTACAATGCGCGGCAAACAGGAGGTGTCATGACGCTGATCTCGTTCAATATCAATGGTATTCGCGCNCGCNTGCATCAGCTGGAAGNGCTGCTGGGCAAATACAAACCCACCCTGGTGGGCCTGCAGGAAACCAAGGTTCAGGACAGCGAGTTTCCGGAACAGGCGATCCGCGACCTGGGCTATCACCCCTATTATCACGGCCAGAAAGGCCATTACGGGGTGGCGCTGCTGACCCGGGAACCGCTGGAGGAGGTGCAATACGGTTTTCCCTCCGACGGCGAGGACGCCCAGCGCCGCATGATCATCGGCCGGCTGCGTGACGCCGACGGCCAGCCACTGACGGTGCTCAACGGTTATTTCCCGCAGGGCGAAAACCGCGAGCATCCGGTGAAGTTTCCCGCCAAGGAAAAGTTCTACCAGGATCTGCAGCATTATCTGGAGAACCACCACGACGCCAGCGAGAAGCTGGCCATCATGGGCGACTTCAACATCTCCTCCACCGACCTGGACATCGGCATCGGCGAAGCCAACCGCAAGCGCTGGCTGCGCGAGGGCAAGACCAGCTTTCTGCCCGAGGAACGGGAATGGTGGCAGCGTCTGATCGACTGGGGCCTGGAAGACACTTTCCGCTGCCGGTACCCGGACACCGACGACGTGTTTTCCTGGTTTGATTACCGTTCCAGAGGCTTTGAACGGGATCCGCGCCGCGGCCTGCGCATTGATACCGTGCTGGCCACCAAGCCCCTGGTGGAGCGCCTGACCGATTGCGGCGTCGACTACGAGATGCGCGCCATGGAGCGCCCTTCGGACCACTGCCCGGTGTGGAGCCGGTTCGATAACCTGCCCTCATGAGCGTTCATTTCAACCTCAAGCGGCTGAGGCCCAACCTGGACGGGCTCGGGTTCCTGATCGATGTGGGCATGATCCTGCTGGTGATCGCCAACCTGAGCCTGATCCTGTTCGACTGGATCTACCGGGTCGAAGCGGTGCAGTCGGCGATGGAAACCTACACGCCGGACTTCTATCGCTTCTACAGCGACAGCATTCATGCCAACTTCTTTGAAATCGATCTGGCCTTCGTCAGTGTCTATCTCACCGAGTTCGTGATCCGCTGGGCCGCCGCCATCGCCCGCCAAACCTATCATCGCTGGTTCTTCTATCCGTTCGTGCACTGGTACGACCTGCTCGGCTGCATCCCGGTGGGCAGCTTCCGCTGGCTGCGGATCCTGCGTGTGGTGAGCCTGATGTACCGGCTGCAGAAGCTCGGCGTGGTGGACTTCCGAGACACCGCGGTGGGCGCCACGGTGATCAAGTATTACCGCATCCTGATGGAAGAGATTTCCGACCGGGTGGTGATCAATGTGCTGGATGGCGCGCAGCGGGAGATCCGCAGCGGCGGCGCGATGATGCACCGCATCGAGCAGGACGTGCTGGCGCCGCGGCGGGCGCAGCTGGTGGACTATGTGGCCGGCCGCATCGCCGCCCCCCCCCGCCGCAGCCACGACCAGTACCGCGATCAGCTTTCCGAGTACCTGGTGCACGTCACCGACGAAGCGGTGCAACGCACCCCGGCGGGCCGGCGGCTGGCGGCGATTCCGGTGGCCGGCCCGCGCGCCATCGCGCTGCTCGGCGACACCGTGCGCGACGGCGGCACCGCCCTGGTGGCGCAAATCGTCGAGGACATCAGCGCCCCGGCCAACCGGCAACGACTGGACGCCCTGGTGGACAACCTTCTGGTGGCGTCCAGCGGCGGCGGCGAACAACTCAATGAGATGGTGAAGGAAACGCTGCTGGAGATTCTCGACCACGTGAAGGATCAGGTGGCGGTGCAGCACTGGAAAGAAGAGGACTGACGCCCGGCCCGCGCCGGCCGGGTTACTCCGGGGCGCGCAGCCACAGCAGCCGTGCGCCGCCGGCGGCGGCCACGTCGACATCGAACGCGGCCACGCTGCCGACGCGGAACCCCGGCCGCGAGCGCGGCTCGCCCACCCACAGGGCGCTCAGTAGCGACACCAGCGGCATGTGGCTGACCAGCACCAGGTTCTCGCAGGACGGCTGCTCGATCAGCCAGTCGAGAAACTGATCCGGCGCCGCTTCCGGCACCAGATACCCGCACGCCTCCTGATCCATGCCGCCGTAGGCACGGGCGATGCACAGAGCGGTTTGCTGGGCGCGCCGGTAGGGGCTGGCGATCAGGCGGTCCACGGTCACCCCCTCCTCGCGCAATCTCTGCCACAGGGCCATCACTTCCAGGCGCCCGCGTTCGGTGAGCGGGCGCTCGGCGTCGGTGGGGGCCTGAGCCACGGCTTCGCCGTGCCGGCAAAGGTAGACTCTCAAGCCGCCCCCCCGTGGAAGCTGAACTCCACGTCGTGCTTGTGCTCGCCGCTCATCAACCGGGCGATCATGGTCTCCAGCGGCTTGCCCTGATAGATGATCTCGTAGAGGGCGGTGGCCAGCGGCATGTAGACGTTGAGTTTTTCCGCGTGGGTGGCAACCAGCCGGATGGTGTTAAGGCCCTCGGCGGTCTGGCCCAGGGTATCGAGCGCCTGCTGCAGTTCCTGGCCCTGGCCGAGCTGATAACCGAGCCGGTAATTGCGCGACAGGGAGGAGGAACAGGTGGCGATCAGGTCGCCGACCCCGGACAGCCCCAGGAAGGTGAGCGGGTTGGCGCCCAGCTCCACGGCGAAGCGGCTCATTTCCGCCAACGCCCGGGTGAGCATGAAACTGCGGCTGTTCTCGCCGATGTCGATGGCGGCGGCCATGCCGGACGCCACCGCGTAGATGTTCTTGAGCGCGCCGCCCAGCTCCACGCCATAAATGTCCGGGTTGTCGTAAACCCGGAAATATTCACAGCTGAGCGCCTGCTGGATGGTGTGGCAGAGCGCCTCGTCGGGGCTGGCGATCACCGAGCCGGTGAACTTGCGCTCGACGATCTCCCGCGCCAGGTTGGGGCCGCTGAGCACGCCGATGCGGGTGTGGTCCCACTCGCGCTTGAGCAGCTGGCTCATCAGCAGGAAGCCGTCTTCGTGGATGCCCTTGGTGCAGCTCACCACCAGGGTGCCGTCCTTGACCATGGGGCGGGCCTGGCGCAGCACCTCCACGAAGGCGCTGGAGGGCACCGCCACGAAGATCAGATCGGCGCCGTCGAGCACCTGGTCGAGATGCTCGGTGGCGTGAACCCCCTCGGGCAGAGTCTGGCCGGGCAGATAACGGGGGTTCTCCCCGTCCTCGTTAATGGCGGCGGCGGTTTCCGGATCGCGCACCCAGAGGCGGGTGCGGTGGCCGTTCTCGGCCAGAATGCTGGCCGTGGCGGTGCCGAAACTGCCACCGCCGAGAATCGCGGCGGTGTGTTTGCGCTGCTCCATCAAGAGCCCCTCTGTTCGGGCGGGTGGGTCACCAAAGGGGGCATCATAAGCGCCTCCACCAGGCCAGGCAATGCGCCCGGCCCGGGTCGTTCAGGACTGGTCGGCACGCTCCTGCAGCAGCCGGTTCAGGCGCCGGGCGGTGGCCGCCGGGTCCGAGGGCAGCTGGCCTTCGGCGAGCAGCGCCTGATCGAGCAGCAGCTCGGCCAGTTCCGTGAAGGTGGCGCTCTCCTCGATGCCTTCCAGCCGTTTCAGCAGCGGGTGCGCCAGATTCACTTCCAGCGTCGGCTTGCTGTCCGGCACCGGCTGCCCGGCGGCTTCCAGCATCATGCGCATCTGCGGGCCCAGCTCGTCCTCGGCCAGCACCAGGCAGGCCGGCGAATCCACCAGCCGGCTGGTGGGCCGCACTTCCGCCACCTGATCGCCCAGGCTGTCACTGAGACGGCCGATCAGCGGCGCCTGCTTGTCCTGGTCGGCGCGCTCCTGGTCTTCCTGGTCCATGTCCAGCTGGCCGCGGGCCGCGTTGACCAGTTTGCACCCTTTGTATTCGCCCAGATAGCCGGCCATCCATTCGTCGACCCGCTCGGTGAGCAGCAGCACCTCAATGCCTTTCTTGCGGAACACTTCCAGGTGCGGGCTGTTGCGCGCCGCGTTCAGGTTGTCGGCCAGCAGGTAATAGATCTTGTCCTGCTTTTCACCGGCGCGCTCCAGGTACTGGTCGAGCCCCACGGCGCCGGGCCGGACATCCTCGGTGGACGGGAAGCGCAGCAAGGCGGCGATCGCCTCGCGGTTGTCCGGGTCCTCGCCGATGCCTTCCTTGAGCACCTCGCCGAACTGCGACCAGAAGGTGGCGTATTTTTCCTCGTCGTTGCCCAGTTTCTTGAGCGTCTGCAGAACACGCTTGGTGAGCGCGGCGCGGATCTTGCGCACCGGGCCGTAGTCCTGCAGCAGCTCGCGGCTGACGTTGAGCGGCAGGTTGGGCGCGTCGATCACGCCCTTCACGAAGCGCAGGTACAGGGGCAGGAACTGCTCCGCGTCGTCCATGATGAACACACGCTGCACGTACAGCTTCAGGCCACGGCTGGCTTCACGGTGATAGAGATCGAACGGCGCGCGGGCGGGCACGTAGAGCAGACTGGTGTATTCCAGTGCCCCTTCCACCTTGTTGTGGCTCCAGGTCAGCGCGTCCTGGAAATCATGGCTCAGGTGGCGATAGAAATTCTGGTATTCCTCGTCGCTGATCTCCTGGCGGGGGCGTTGCCAGAGCGCGGTGGCGGAATTGATGGTTTGCCACTCGCTGGTGCCGTCTTCGCCCTCACCGCCGGTCTCGGCGGGGGNCGGCATCAGAATCGGGAACGCCACATGGTCGGAATACTGCTGCACGGTGGCGCGCACTTTCTGGTCGTCCAGGAATTCCTTGGCGTCGTCGCGCAGGTGCAGCACCACCGCGGTGCCGCGCTGGGGGCGCTCGATGGTTTCCACGGTGAACTCGCCCTCGCCGTCGCTTTCCCAGCGCACGCCCTGGTCGGCGGGGTCGCCGGCACGGCGGCTGAACACCTCGACGCGGCCGGCGACGATAAAGGCGGAATAGAAGCCCACGCCGAACTGGCCGATCAACTGGGCGTCCTTGCGGCGGTCGCCGGTCATGCTGGCNAGAAACTTCTCGGTGCCGGAGCGGGCGATGGTNCCCAGNTTNTCGACCACCTCTTCCCGGTTCATGCCGATGCCGTTGTCGGCGATGGTGAGCGTGCCCTCGTCCTTGTCCACCGAGAGCCGGATCCAGGGCTCCGGATCGTTTTCCAGCAGCTCGGCGTCGTCGAGCGCCCGGAAACGCAGTTTGTCGCAGGCGTCGGAGGCGTTGGATATCAGCTCGCGCAGGAAAATCTCACGGTTGCTGTACAAGGAGTGCACCATCAGGTGCAAAAGGCGGGATACTTCCGCCTGGAAACCACGGGTTTCGCGGTCTTGACTCATAGATTCTTCTCCGCCGGATAATCACTGAACACCACGGCGCCCTCCCCGGCACCGCCGCCTTCTAGATAGGCACCCGGACGGCCTTTTTCAAGGTCCGGACCTCTCTACGAAGCGGTGTTGGCGAGATCGTCGAGCGCCTCTTCGAGGCTCGGGAAGCGGAAGGTGAAGCCCTGGTCTTCCAGGCGGCGCGGGTAGACCCGCTGGCCGCCCAGCAACAGCCCGGACAGTTCACCCAGGCCGAGCCGCAGCAACGGCGCCGGGGCCACCCAGGGGGCGGGACGATGGACGGCGCTGGCCAGCGCCCGGTGGAAATGCCGCTGGGTCACCGGCTGAGGGGCGGTGGCGTTAAAGACGCCCTCCACGCCCGGGGTCTCCAGGGCGCGCGCCAGGATCGACACCATGTCCTCGATATGGATCCAGCTCAGCCACTGGCTGCCGTCACCGAGACGGGCGCCGAGCCCCAGCCGGTAGACCGGCCAGAGCCCTTTCAGCATGCCGCCGTCGCGCCCCAGCACCACGCCGGTACGGATGATGCTCAGGCGCACGCCCTGCCCCGTCACCTCGCGGGCGGTCTGCTCCCAGGCGTCGCAGAGCCGGTAGCCGAAATCCTTGCGCCGGGCGGAGCTGTGCTCGGTCAGCTCGGCGTCGCCGGCGTCGCCGTAAAAACCCACCGCCGAGCCGCTCACCATCACCGAGGGCGTGGTGTCGAGCCGTCGGCACAGCGCCACCAGCTCGCGGGTGGTGTCCAGCCGCGAAGCCATCAGAGTGCGCTTGCGGGATTCACTCCAGCGGCGGGTGAAGAGGTTTTCGCCGGCCAGATTGACGATGCCGTCGATAGCCTCGTCGTCGCCGATGTCGTCCAGGGACGCCACCACCCGGGTGCCCTCGGGCAGTTTCGACCGCGCCCGCTCCGGCGACCGGCTGAGCACGGTCAGAACGTGGCCGTGGGCGGCCAGCCGCCGGCATAGCTCGCCGCCGATGAAACCACTGCCGCCGGTTATCAGAACCTTCATTGCGCCTCCTCGATTGAAGCCACGTCGCCGAGGTCGTAGAAGTACTCGACCTTGCCGGAACCCATTGCCACCGCCAGCGTCACGCGTCTCTTGTCGACGTCCACCAGGGTCCCCCGGTGGCGTTCACCGCTTTCCAGGGTCACCGTCACCGGGCCGCCGATCAAGCCCTGGTACGGCGCCCCGTCTTCGTCGGGGGCGGCCCGATCGGGCGCCGGCGCGGCCGCCGTCTCGCCGCCGCCGGCGGTGTCCAGCACCAGCCGGGTGCCGTCGGCGAGCATCAGTTCACGCACGCTGTCCTCACGCAGATTGATTTCCGCCCGCCCGGAGCCCATGGTCATTTCCAGCCACAGGCGCTGCTCGTTGACGCGGGTCAGCGTGCCGCTGCTGGCGCTGCCGTCGCGCTCCGTGACGGTCACCTGCTGGCCCAGGTAGGAGGCCAGGTCGGTAAAGCGGTGCAGGCGCACGGTCACCGCCGGCGACAGCGACGCGCGCGGCGCCGAGGCGCCGAGCACGCCGCTGTCCGCTGTCTCGGCGGCGCCGGCGGCGAGCACCCGGGTTTCCATGGAGCCCGGGGTCACCGCCCAGCCGACGCTGTTTTCTTCCAACTGCAACCGCCGGCGTTCCACGGTGCCGTCGCGCAGTGCCACGCGGGCCTGCACTTCCCCTTCGCGGGAAGCGCGCCGCAGGTTGACGTTCTCGATGCGGATCGACGCCACCGCCCCGGCCGGAAACTGGGTATGCAGATATTCGCGCGCCACGTAGCCGAGCGTGTCCGGGTGATCGAAAAACAAATCCACTTTGCCGTTACGGTAGCGCAGGTGGTTGGTCTGTACCGTGAAGTCTCCGACCAGATAGCTGCGCAGGGTATCGGGAAGCACCAGCTGCAGGGCGCCGGTGAACTGCTGGTCGCCGAGCGGTGCCAGCGCCAGCTCCAGCCGGTAGCCCTCGTTGAAGATGCGGGTCTCGGGGTAGCTGCGCCCTTCCGGTTTCCAGGACACATGCACCGGCGGGCCGCCGGATTCCGCCGGGGTGATCAGCAGGGTGCGCCGTTCCTGGATGTCCTCCGGGCGCCAGCCGAGCAGGATGCTGACGGAAAGGTCGGGCAGGAACGCCTCCCCCTGGTGGATGCTGAGCACGCCGTTGATCAGGGTGACCCGCACCGGGTTCAGCAATGTCTGGCCGTGGATCAGGCCGGACAGCGGCTTGCCGTCGCCCTGCACCATTAACAGCGCCGCCTCCGGGGAGCGCACGAAGGTGGTGGCCGCCGGGGTTTTGGCGCCACGCAGCACCTGGCCGGGCACCGCGTTGATCGGCTCCAGCCGCTCGTGCTGCACATAGATCAGCCCCGCGCCGACCAGCAGGCACACGGTGCCGAGCACCCTGAGCAGGGCCAGCACCCCGTAGTTTTGCCAGTTTTCCTGGACCTGGCGCAAACCGGCCAGGGGTATTAGAAAAAGCAGCGTGCTGTCGCCACGGAACGCGGCCTGCCGCACCAGCCCCACCGTGGCCATGATCAGCAGGCTGAGGCCGGCCACTAATAGCCATTCCGCCATTTTATTATGCTCTCCCCGATAGCCGGCCGGCGGCCGGCGTCATGCCGCCATGGTAAACGTCAGCTTACAAAGCCTTACCCGGTCAATCCACACTTTCACCATCGCGACATGTTCCCGGCCCCCAAGGGTATGACGGTGGTCACACCGGGCCGCGAAATACCGGTCATCGGATTTCATCAAAAAACGCTTGTCTCGATAAAAAACTGACGTTATACAGGCGCTGAGGTGGTCAGAGCTGGAATCCTCCCAGGGGGATGCCGCTCGGTACCCGGTTGTTTACGGCGGTTCCGTTTCCGAAGGAGGCGACCATGAGTGACCGACGCACTGAGAATGACTATGAGTCGGATGATTTACTGATGAACGATGATTTTGAACTCGAAGATGGCGTGGACGACGATCTCCAGGAAGAGAAAGCAGCCCGTTCACGCAGTTTCAACATGGACATGAGGCACCGCATCGAAGACCGTCTGGAAGAGCGTCGTCTCAAGCGCGAGCTTGGTGATTACGAGTTCTTCGATATGGACGACGATGACGAGGACATCCTGCACTGACAGTGGCGGGGTATAAAAAAAGGCCGGCGATTGCCGGCCTTTTTATTAACCACTCTGGTACGTCGCGGGATTACCAGCCGGTGGCTTTTTTCACGCCTTCGCCGATTTCGGCGGGGTTGCGGACGGTGACCACACCGGCCGCTTCCAGGGCGGCGAACTTCTCGTCCGCGGTGCCCTTGCCACCGGCGATGATGGCGCCCGCGTGGCCCATGCGCTTACCCGGGGGCGCGGTGACACCGGCGATGTAGCTGACTACCGGCTTGGTGACGTTGTCCTTGATGTAGGCGGCGGCTTCGTCCTCGGCGGTACCGCCGATTTCACCGACCATCACGATGGCTTCGGTCTGCGGGTCGTTCTGGAACAGCTCCAGCGCTTCGATAAAGGTGGTCCCGGGAATCGGGTCGCCGCCAATGCCGATGCAGGTGGACTGGCCGTAACCCAGTTTGGTGGTCTGGTTGACCGCCTCGTAGGTCAGGGTGCCGGAACGGGACACGATGCCCACCTTGCCGGGCTTGTGAATGTGACCGGGCATGATGCCGATCTTGCATTCACCGGGGGTGATCACGCCCGGGCAGTTCGGGCCGATCAGACGCACGCCCTGCTTACGGTCCAGGTATTCCTTCACATAGAGCATGTCCAGCGCCGGGATACCCTCGGTGATGCAGACGATCAGCTCGATGCCGGCGTCGGCGGCTTCCAGGATGGAATCCTTGCAGAACGGAGCCGGTACGTAGATCACGGACGCGGTGGCGCCGGTCTCTTTGACCGCTTCGGCCACGGTGTTGAACACCGGCAGGCCCAGATGGGTCTGGCCGCCCTTGCCCGGGGTCACGCCGCCCACCATCTTGGTGCCGTACTCCAGCGCCTGTTCGGAATGGAAGGTGCCCTGGCTGCCGGTGAAACCCTGACAGATCACCTTGGTGTTCTTATCAATCAATACGCTCATTTGGCACCTCCAGCGGCTTTCACCACCTGTTCGGCGGCGTCGTCGAAACTTTCTGCGGCTACGATGTTCATGCCGCTCTCGGCGAGCTTCTTGGCGCCCAGTTCGGCGTTGTTGCCTTCCAGACGCACCACGACCGGCACGTCCACGCCGACTTCTTCCACGGCGCCGATGATGCCCTCGGCGATCAGGTCACAACGGACGATGCCGCCGAAGATGTTCACCAGAACCGCTTTCACCTGGTCGTCGGAGAGGATGATCTTGAACGCTTCGGTGACGCGTTCCTTGGTGGCGCCGCCACCCACATCCAGGAAGTTGGCGGGCGCGCCGCCTTTCAGCTTGACCAGGTCCATGGTGCCCATGGCCAGGCCGGCGCCGTTGACCATGCAGCCGATGTTGCCTTCCAGGGCCACGTAGTTGAGGTCCCATTCGGCGGCGCGGCGTTCGCGGTCGTCTTCCTGGGTCGGATCGTCCAGTGCCTTGATGTCCGGGTGACGGAACAGCGCGCTGCCGTCCACGTTGATCTTGGCGTCCAGGCAGTGCAGGTCGCCCTGGTCGGTGATCACCAGCGGGTTCACTTCGATCAGCGCCAGATCCTTCTCTTCGAACAGCTTCGCCAGGCCCACGAAAATTTTCGCGAACTGGTTGATCTGCTTGCCTTCCAGACCCAGCTGGAACGCGATCTCGCGGGCCTGATAGGGCTGCGCGCCGACCAGCGGGTCGACGATCGCTTTGAGAATTTTCTCGGGGGTTTCCTCGGCGACTTTCTCGATCTCCACGCCGCCCTCGGTGGACGCCATGAACACCACCCGGCGGGTGGCACGGTCGAGCACCGCGCTCAGATACAGTTCGCGGGCGATGTCGGTGCAGGTTTCCACCAGAATTTTGGTGACCGGCTGGCCGTGTTCATCGGTCTGGAACGTCACCAGGCGCTGGCCCAGCCACTTCTTGGCGAATTCCGCCGCTTCCTCGGGGCTGTCGACCAGTTTGACGCCACCGGCCTTACCGCGGCCACCGGCGTGCACCTGGGCTTTCACGACCCATTTGTCACCACCGATTTCCTTTGCCTTCGCCGCCACCTCTTCCGGTGTATCGCAAGCGAAGCCCGGAGAAACCGGCAGGCCGTAATCAGCAAAAAGCTGTTTCGACTGATACTCGTGGAGATTCATGCCTTAACTTCCGTAAGCTTGTCTGTGGATAGCGCTCCCGGCGCAATATCGGGGCCTCTTCGGGCCCCTCTTGTGTCGGGGCCCGCTGGGTATCTTCGGGGCCCTACTTTTTGCGGCGGCGTTGCGCCACGTGGATAGCCTTGTAGTCCGTGGCCAGAGCCGCTTCGTGCACGGTCTCGGAGAGGCTCGGGTGGCCGAACACCATCAATTGCAGATCCTCGATGCTGGCACCGAATTCCATCGCCACGACCCCTTGCTGAATCAGCTCGGAGGCCTGCGGGCCGAGGATGTGCATGCCCAGCACCCGGTCGGTTTTTTCGTCCACCACGAACTTCACCAGACCGCCGGGCTCGCCGGCGGCCAGTGCGCGGCCATTGGCGGCGAAGGGTACCGCGCCGGTTTTATACGGCTCGCCGGAATCCTTCACCTCTTCCNCGGTCTTGCCCACCCAGGCNACNTCCGGGTGGGTATAAATGACGCCCGGCACGGCGTCGTAATTGACCTGGGTATGCTCCCCGGCAATCACATCCGCCACCATCACGCCCTCTTCGATCGCTTTGTGGGCCAGAGCCGGTCCACGCACCAGATCGCCGATCGCATACACGCCCGGGACATCGGTGCGACACTGGCTGTCGACGTAGACATAGTTACGTTCATCCATGGTCACGCCGGCGTCCTGGCTGAGNAGGCCTTCGGTGTAGGGACGGCGGCCCACCGCCACGATCAGGCGGTCGAACGTCTCTTCGTGCTCTTCACCGTCGTAGCTGTAGGTGACGCGCACGGAATTCTTGTTCTTCTTGGTTCCGGTGACCCGCGCACCCAGATGGATGTCGAGCCCTTGTTTGGAAAAGAGTTTGAAGGCNTCCTTGCCGATCTGCCTGTCCACGGTGGGCAGAAAGGTATCCACCGCTTCAAGAACCTTCACTTCACTGCCGAGGCGGGCCCAGACGCTGCCCAGCTCCAGGCCGATGATGCCGGCGCCGATCACGCCCAGCTTTTTGGGCACGGAATCGAATTCCAGGGCGCCGGTGGAATCGACAATGATCTTCTGATCCACCTCGGCCACCGGAATGTCCACCGGCACGGAACCGGCGGCGAGAATCACGTGTTCGGCTTCCAGGGTCTGTTCGTCGCCGTCCAGCGGCGAGAACTGCACCTGCTTGTTGGCCTTGAGCTGGCCGCTGCCCTGCAGCCAGGTGACCTTGTTCGACTTGAACAGGGAGGCCACGCCGCCGGTGAGCTGCTGCACGACTTTGTCCTTGCGCTGGTGCATGGTGTCCAGATCAAGGCTCAGTTTGCCCACGCCCACGCCGTGATCGGCGAGGGCGTGCTCCGCCTCATGGTACTTCCAGGAGGAATCCAGCAGCGCCTTGGACGGAATACAGCCCACGTTCAGGCAGGTGCCGCCGAGTGCCGGCTGGTCCTGTTTGTTGACGCGCTTCTCGATGCAGGCCGTGTTGTAGCCCAGCTGCGCGCAGCGAATCGCGGCGACGTAACCGCCGGGGCCGCCGCCGATGACGATGACATCGTATTTATCAGCCATAACTAATCCTTTAAATGTCCAGCAGCAGCCGCGCCGGATCCTCGATAAAGTTCTTCACCGCGACCAGGAACTGCACCGCCTGCTTACCGTCGATCAGACGGTGGTCGTAGGACAGCGCCAGATACATCATCGGCAGAATCTTCACTTCACCGTCCACCGCCATGGGCCGTTCCTGGATTTTGTGCATGCCCAGAATGGCGGTCTGCGGCGGGTTGAGGATCGGCATCGACATCAGGGAGCCGAACACGCCACCGTTGGAAATGGTGAAGGTGCCGCCGGTCATTTCATCGATGGACAGCTTGCCCTTCTGAGCCTTCTGGCCGTAATCGATGATCTGCGATTCCACTTCCGCGAGGCCCTTCTGGTCCGCGTCGCGCACCACCGGCACCACCAGACCGCGCTCGGTGGATACCGCCATGCCGATGTCGTAGTAACCGTGGTAGACCACGTCGTCATCGTCGATGGAGGCGTTCACTTCCGGGAAGCGTTTGAGTGCTTCCACACAAGCGCGGGTAAAGAAGCCCATGAAACCAAGACGAACGCCGTGGGCCTTCTCGAAGGCGTCCTTGTAGTTCTTGCGCATATCCATGATCGGCTTCATGTTGACCTCGTTGAAGGTGGTCAACATGGCCGCGTTCTGTTGCGCGGACACCAGGCGCTCGGCGATGCGCTTGCGCAGACGGGTCATCGGTACCCGGCGCTCTTCCCGCTCGCCCGGTTCCGGTGCCGGAATCGGCGCGGCCTTGGGCGCGTCGCTTTTGGTCTCGCCGGCGGAGGACTGCTTGCGCTCCTCGCGGCTGGCCAGGGCTTTCTCCACGTCTTCCTTGGTGATGCGGCCGTCGCGGCCGCTGCCCTTGACGTCGGACGCGGAGAGGTTGTGTTCGCTCATCATCTTGCGCGCCGCGGGACCGGCCTGGGCGTCCTTGTCACCGCCCTCCTCGTCTTGCTGCTGCGCGCCTTTATCGTCCGCCGCGGGCGCTTGTTTCTGTTCGCCCTTGTCGTCGTCTCCGCTGTCTTTCGCGGCGTCCTTGTCGTCGTCCTTGTCGTCGTCCTTGTCGTCGTCCTTGTCGTCGTCCTTGTCGTCACCGCTGTCCGCGCCGCCGGCGCCGCTGCCGGCTTCCAGCTGACCCAGTACTTCCTGGCTTTCCACGGTGTCGCCTTCGTCCTTGATGATCTTCGCCACCACACCGTCGCTGGGGGCCACCACCTCCAGCACTACTTTGTCGGTTTCGATGTCCACCAGCAGCTCGTCACGCTTGACCGCCTCGCCTTCTTTCTTGTGCCAGGTCGCCACGGTGCCGTCCGCTACGGATTCGGGAAACTGTGGGGCTTTGATGTCTGTCGCCATGCTTATTCCTTAACCCTATCTCGGTTGGCTGTCGCTCAGTTGATCTGGAAGGCGTCTTCGACGAGACGCTGTTGCTGTTCCACGTGCAGGGACATGGAGCCCACCGCCGGGGCCGCCGCCATGTCACGGCCAGCGTAATGCACATGCAGTTTGTCGTTGACCGCCCGCGCCACCCGGAACATATGGTGCTGCGAGCAGTACCAGGCGCCCTGGTTCATCGGCTCTTCCTGGCACCACACCAGATTTTCCAGATTGGGGTAACTTTCCAGGACTTCCTGGAGACGCTTTTCCGGGAACGGATACAGCTGCTCGATGCGCACCAGCGCGGTATCGTTGAGGTCGTCCGACTCGCGTTTTTCCAGCAGGTCGTAGAACACCTTGCCGGAGCACATCACCACGCGTTTGATGTCCTTGTGGTCGATGTCGGCGCGGTCGTCCAGAACGGTCTGGAAACGGCCTTCGGACAAATCCTCCAGGGACGATTTGGCGCGCTTGTGACGCAGCAGGCTCTTCGGCGTCATCACCACCAGCGGCTTGCGCAGCGGACGCACCGCCTGGCGCCGCAGCAGATGGAAAATCTGCGCCGGGGTGGTGGGCACGCACACCTGCATGTTGTGCTCGGCGCACAGCTGCAGGAAGCGTTCCAGCCGGGCGGAGGAGTGCTCCGGGCCCTGACCTTCGTAGCCGTGCGGCAGCAACAGGGTGAGGCCGCACAAACGCCCCCACTTGGCTTCGCCGGAGGACATGAACTGGTCGATCACCACCTGGGCGCCGTTGGCGAAGTCACCGAACTGCGCTTCCCAGACGATCAGTGCTTCCGGGGTGGTGGTGGCGTAGCCGTACTCGAAGCCCAGCACCGCCTCCTCGGAGAGCAGCGAATCGTAGATATCAAAGCGCGGCTGACCTTCCTGAAGGTGGGCCAGAGGCACATAGTCCTCGCCGTTCTTCTGGTTGTGCAGCACCGCATGGCGGTGCGAGAAGGTACCGCGCCCGGAATCCTGGCCGGTGAGCCGCACCATCACGCCCTGGTCCAGCAGGCTGGCGTAGGCGAGGGTCTCGCCGTAACCCCAGTTGATCGACATGGCGCCGGCGGTCATTTTGCGGCGGTCCTCGAGAATCTTCTTCACCTGCCGCTGCAGCACCACGCCCTCGGGCACGGTTTCCAGACGGTTGGCCAGATCCTGGAGTTTCTTGAGCGGGTAACCGGTGTCCCAGTCGTCCTCGACCTGATGGCCGACGTAGGGGCTCCAGTCCACGAACAGGGACTTGTTGGGCTCGCGCACCAGTGATTTGACCACGTGGTTGCCCTCGTCCAGCGCGTCGCGATAGTCGTCGACCATCTTCTGCGCGTCCTGCTCGGAGAGGATCTGCTCGTTGATCAGACGCTCGGCGTACAGCGTGCGGCTGGACGGGTGCGACTTGATCTTCTTGTACATCAGCGGCTGCGTGGAGGACGGCTCGTCCGCCTCGTTGTGACCGGAACGACGGTAGCAGATCAGGTCGATCACCACGTCCTTCTTGAACTGCATGCGGTAGTCCACCGCCAGTTGGGTGACGAAGTAGACCGCCTCCGGATCGTCCGCGTTGACGTGGAAGATCGGCGACTGAACCATCTTCGCCACGTCGGTGCAGTACTCGGTGGAGCGGGCGTCGTCACGGCGGCTGGTGGTGAAGCCGACCTGGTTGTTGACGATCACGTGCAGGGTGCCGCCGGTCTTGAAGCCGCGGGTCTGGGACATCTGGAAGGTCTCCATGACCACGCCCTGACCGGCGAACGCCGCGTCACCGTGAATCAGAATCGGCACCACCTGGTCCCCGCCGGCGTCGTTGCGGCGATCCTGCCGGGCGCGCACCGACCCCTCCACCACCGGCGACACGATCTCCAGGTGGGACGGGTTGAAGGCCAGCGCCAGATGCACTTCGCCGCCGGAGGTCTGCACGTTGGACGAGAAGCCCTGGTGGTACTTCACGTCGCCGGAGCCGTTTTCGTTGAAGCTCTTGCCCTCGAACTCGCCGAACAAATCGCGGGGGCTCTTGCCGAGGATATTGACCAGCAGATTCAGGCGGCCACGGTGGGCCATGCCGATCACCATCTCCTTGGCGCCGTAACTGCCGACCCGCTGGATCATCTCGTCCATCAGCGGAATCATCGATTCGCCGCCTTCCAGGCCGAAACGCTTGGTGCCGGGGTAACGGCTGCCCAGGTATTTTTCCAGGCCTTCGGCGGCGGTCAGACGCTCGAGAATATGGCTCTTGATGTCGGCGCCGTACTGCGGGTGGCTGCGCACGCCCTCCAGCCGCTGCTGAAGCCAGCGCTTCTCGGCGGTGTTGACGATGTGCATGTACTCACAGCCCACCGTGGAGCAATAGGTGCCCTTCAGGCAGTCCATGATCTCGCGCAGGGTGGCTTCCGGCTTACCGATGAACAGGTTGCCGGTCTGGAACACCGTGTCCATGTCCGCCTTGCTCAGGCCGTGGTGCGCCAGCTCCAGGTCGGAGACCGCCTCGCGCTCCATCAAACCGAGCGGGTCCAGCTTGGCCACCTGATGGCCCCGGTTGCGGTACGCGGCGATCAGATGAAGCACCCGCACCTGGCGGCGTTCATGCTCGCTGCTGACGGCGCCGGCGCCGACTTTCTGCACACGGGACTTGTTCTTGGCTTCGAGCAGGAAATACTCACGGACCGCCGAATGGGGGACATCGGACTCAACGGCGCCGTTGGAGGGCAGCTTTTCGAAGTAGGCGCGCCAGTCTTCCGGCACGGAATTGGGATCAGTCAGATAGGATTCGTACAGTTCATCAACATAGGCCGCATTGGAGCCCCCGATATGGGAGGACTGCCACTGACGGTACATGGAACTGTCTTGCATCGTCGCTCGTTCCTTAGCCGGGCGAACGTCACGCCTGTGGGCATGTATTCTGCTCTGTCCACAGGGCTGCGACCCTGTTACCCGCGCTCATCGCTGTTTACGGACCGGCACCTTTTAAGCTCCGGCCCACTTGCTGTCTGGCGGCTCCGGGGTTGCCGAAACCGCCACCTAGTGTAGTACCTTTGTGGTGGTTTTGTTAGGCGTCTACGGAGAAAATGACTTATCGGTCTTTTTTCTCCTGACCGCAATCCCACCAACGTCTAACGCTTACCGGCCCTCTATAAAGGCATGGGGGCGACGGCACCGATCTCAAGCTTAACCAAAGCCACCCTTCCCCGAACCCTTCCGTCGCATCCGGATACAATTTGCAGCCGGGGAAGGCGCCCATAAAAAAGGCGGCCCGCAGGCCGCCTTCTTCGCTTTCCGTTACACGCCCCGTTCCAGGAGCATGGACCGGATGTGGCCGATGGCCCGCGTTGGGTTCAGCCCCTTGGGGCAGACGCTCACGCAGTTCATGATGCCGTGGCACCGAAACAGGCTGAACGGGTCATCCAGGCGCGACAGGCGCTCCTCGGTGGCCTCGTCGCGGCTGTCCGCCAGGAACCGGTAGCTCTGCAGCAGCGCCGCCGGACCCAGGAACTTCTCCGGGTTCCACCAGAAGCTGGGGCAGCTGGTGGAGCAGCACGCGCACAGAATGCATTCGTAGAGGCCGTCCAGCTTGGCCCGGTCCTCCGGCGTCTGCAGGCGCTCGATGGCCGGCGCCGGCGTGTCGTTCTGCAGGTACGGCTGCACCTTCTCGTACTGGTTGTAGAACATGGTCATGTCCACCACCAGGTCGCGAATCACCGGCAGGCCGGGCAGCGGGCGCAGCACCAGCGGCTTCTTGCCTTCCTTCACACCCGGCGCCACTTCAGACAGCGGGGTGATACAGGCGAGGCCGTTCTTGCCGTTGATGTTCATGCCGTCGGAACCGCAAACGCCTTCCCGGCAGGACCGGCGGTAGGCCATCGACGGGTCCTGCTCTTTGACCAGATTGAGCACGTCGAGCACCATCAGGTCCTTGCCCTGGGTGTCCACCTCGTACTCTTTCATGGACGGTTCGCGGTCGGTGTCCGGGTTGTAGCGATAGATACTGACTTTCATGGCTACGCGCCTCCGTTAGTAGGTCCGGATCTTCGGCTGGAAGGTATCGACGGTCTTCGGCTTGAAGTTCACATCCCGCTTGCCCAGTTTTTTCGACTGGGGGTCGAACACGGAATGGCACAGCCAGTTTTCGTCGTCACGATCCGGGAAGTCGTAGCGGGAATGGGCGCCCCGGCTTTCGGTGCGTCCGGACGCCGCCAGCGCGGTGGCTTCCGCGACTTCCAGCAGGTTGTCCAGTTCCAGCGCTTCGACACGGGCGGTGTTGAAGGACTGGCTCTTGTCCTCGAGATGGGCGTTGGCGATGCGCTCGCGCAACTTGGCCAGCTTTTGAACGCCCTCTTCCATCAGATCACCCTTGCGGAATACACCGAAGTGATTCTGCATGGTGCTCTGCAGTTCCTTGCGCAGCGAGGACACGGATTCGCCGTCCTTGGACTCGTTCCAGCGGTTGACCCGGCTCAGCGCCCGCTCCAGGTCCTCTTCGCTGGGCTCGTACTGGGTCATGCCCTGACGCAGCGCCTCTTCGATGTGCAGACCCGCCGCGCGGCCGAACACCACCAGGTCGAGCAGCGAGTTGCCGCCCAGACGGTTGGCGCCGTGTACCGACACGCAGGCTACCTCGCCCACCGCGAACAGGCCGTTGACGAACTGATCCTCGCCTTCGTGGCCGCCGCTGAACTTGAGCGCCTGGCCGTTCACGTTGGTGGGGATGCCGCCCATCATGTAGTGACAGGTGGGCACCACCGGGATCGGTTCCTTGACCGGGTCCACCTGGGCGAAGGTGATGGACAGCTCGCAAATACCGGGCAGACGGCTGTGCAGCACTTCCTCGCCGAGATGATCCAGCTTCAGATAGACGTAGTCGCCGTCCGGGCCGTCGCCGCGGCCGTCGAGGATCTCCATCATCATGGAGCGGGCCACCACGTCACGGGACGCGAGGTCCTTGGCGTTGGGCGCGTAGCGCTCCATGAAGCGCTCGCCGTCCTTATTAATAAGGTAGCCGCCCTCGCCCCGTGCANCCTTCGGTGANCAGGNNNCCCGCNCCGNNGATGCCGGTGGGGTGGAACTGCCACATTTCCATGTCCTGCACCGGCACGCCGGCACGCAGGGCCATGCCCACGCCATCGCCGGTGTTGATCAGGGCGTTGGTGGTGGAGGAGTAGATACGGCCGGCGCCGCCGGTGGCGAACACCGTGGCCTTGGCTTTGAAGAACACGGTCTCGCCGGTCTCGATGCTGATCGCGATCACACCGCAGACGTTATCGTCGGCGTCCTTCACCAGATCCACGGCGTACCATTCGTTGTAGAACTGGGTGCCGTTCTTGAGGTTCTGCTGGTAAAGGGTGTGCAGCAGCGCGTGACCGGTACGGTCGGCGGCGGCACAGGTGCGGGCGGCCTGGCCACCCTCACCGAAATTCTTGGACTGGCCACCGAAGGGACGCTGGTAGATGCGGCCTTCCTCGGTGCGGGAGAACGGCAGACCCATGTGGTCCAGCTCGAACACCGCTTCCGGGCCCACCTGGCACATGTATTCGATGGCTTCCTGGTCACCTATATAGTCGGAGCCCTTCACCGTGTCGTACATGTGCCAGCGCCAATCGTCATTGGGATCGGCGGAGGCGATCGCGCAGGTAATACCGCCCTGGGCGGATACCGTGTGCGAACGGGTCGGGAATACTTTGGAAATCAGCGCGGTTTTGAAACCGGACTGCGCCATCTGCAGGGAAGCACGCATGCCTGCGCCCCCGCCGCCAACGACGATCGCGTCAAAGGTGATGGTACGAATGGACATGGATTATGCGCCTCCCCAGATCATCAGCAGGCCCCACAGCAGGTACACAAGCAGCAGCAGCGCGATGGCCATCTGCACCACCAGACGAACACTGGTGGCCGCTTTGCCGAAGGTCAGGCTGGTCAGATAGTCGGTGGTCACGCTCCACAGGCCGATCCAGGTGTGGGCGGCCACGGAGAACAACAGAAGGGTGTTAGCGATCTGCATGGGCACGGAGCCCATAAAGGCACTCCAGGTGCCGTAATCCAGATCCGGCTGGGCGATCAGAAAGCCCAGCATGCCGATCACGTACACGGCGATCACCACAGCGGAAACCCGCTGGATCAGCCAATCATAAAGGCCGTTACGGCCCAGGCTCGTTACACTGGTTACCATACCCAGGCTCCTGCCAACAGAATCAGTACCGCGGTGACAACGAAAGTGGCGAAGGCGCCACGACGTCCACCTTCCAGGGTCTCACCCATGCCCATATCCATAATCAAATGGCGGATACCGGCGACCAGGTGATAAAGAATGACGGCCAGGATCGCCCAGACCACCAATTTGGCGAGGGGCGAGGTCATCAGCTGTTTCAGGTCCGCAAAGCTCTCGGGGGACGCCAAGGAGCGATCCAGCATCCACAGCAAGACGGGGATGGCAACGAAAATGGCCACGCCAGTAATACGGTGAGTGATGGATGCAATGGCGGTGACCGGGAACTTGATCGTCGTTAGATCGAGGTTAACGGGTCTCTTATCGTTCACGGTAGCCTACACTTTTGCCGGGCCCCGGATACACCGGAGCGGTTATCGGGAACTTGGCATCAACGGCGACATCAGAGTGTGAATGCGGATAAAGCCGATGGTGCCCGGGCCGGGGTTGGAGCCCACAGGGAACTCCTGCTTGGTCCCGAACGGCGAAAAACCGATCGGAACGGGGCCGGAGACTCCTTCGCGGGCGGCAGTATATCGCCGCGCTTACGGCAAAACAANCGGCAAACTGCGACTTTTATCTTAGCCGGCCCCGCGGACCGCCCCCTCATCCGGCGCTGGCGGGACCTGGGCGGTTAATCCCTTGTTTTTTAACGGCCCTTTGCGGCGGGCCCGTCGCGAAGCGCCGTAATAGCCTGTTTACCCTACAAAAGTCGCTCCCGCCGGGGGCCGGCTTCTCGTTGACAAAGACCCACCAAAACTTTAACGTCCCCCGCGCTCTGGAGGACCTTCCCAGTAGGGACCCTCTATTCACCGAGGAGAAATTCCCATGACCGAGAAGAAAGCCATTCTCAAGGTAGAGGGCCGGGACGATCTGGAACTGCCGATCCATACGCCCACCCTGGGCCGTGACGTGATCGACGTTTCTTCCCTGACCGCCAACGGCATCTTTACCTTCGACCCGGGTTTCACGTCCACCGCTTCCTGCGAATCAAAAATCACCTTCATCGACGGTGAAGTGGGCAAACTGCTGCATCGGGGCTATTCCATCGAGGAACTGGCCGCCAAGTCGGACTATCTTGAAGTGTGCTACCTCCTGCTCAACGGTGAACTGCCCACCGCCGAGCAGAAAGAGACCTTTGTCAGCACCGTCAAAAACCACACCATGGTGCACGAGCAGATCCGCAATCTGTTCAACGGCTTCCGCCGCGACGCGCACCCGATGGCCATCATGTGTGGCGTGGTGGGGGCACTGTCCGCGTTTTATCACGACTCGCTGGACATCAATAACCCCACCCACCGGGAAATCACCGCGTTCCGTTTGATCGCNAAGATGCCCACCATCGCGGCCATGTGCTACAAGTACGGTCTCGGTCAGCCGCTGATGTATCCGCGCAANGACCTCGGTTANGCGGAAAACTTCCTGCACATGATGTTCGGCAACCCGTGCGAGGAAACCAAGGTCAGCCCNACCCTGGCCCGCGCCATGGACAAGATCTTCATCCTGCACGCNGACCACGAGCAGAACGCCTCCACCTCCACGGTGCGCCTGGCCGGCTCCTCCGGTGCCAACCCGTTCGCCTGCATCGCCGCCGGCATTTCCGCCCTTTGGGGCCCCGCCCACGGCGGTGCCAACGAAGCGGTGCTGAACATGCTCGACGAGATCGGCGACATCTCCAACATCGACGAGTACATCGCCAAGGCCAAGGACAAGAACGATCCGTTCAANCTGATGGGCTTCGGCCACCGGGTNTACAAGAACTACGACCCGCGTGCCACCGTGATGCGCGAATCCTGCCACGAAGTGCTCAACGAGCTGGGTGTCAACGANCCGCANCTCGAGCTGGCCATGAAGCTCGAAGAGATCGCCCTGAACGACCCCTACTTCAANGAGAAGAAGCTGTTCCCGAACGTGGACTTCTACTCCGGGATNATTCTCAAGGCGATCGGCATCCCGACCTCCATGTTCACCGTGATCTTCGCCCTGTCCCGCACNGTGGGCTGGATCGCGCACTGGAACGAGATGATCTCCAATCCCTANAAGATCGGCCGTCCCCGCCAGCTCTACACCGGCGAGACCGAGCGNGANATGACCGCGCTCAGCGACCGCAAGTAACNGACAGCCGCCGCCNCGCGGCGNTCTGTCCGGTCCNNCGGGACCCAGAAAGCGAACCCNNNCGGGTTCGCTTTTTTTTGCCCCGCCGCAACACTTGGTACACCAGTACAACAATCCGCAACCAGCCNCCAACAACCGNCCNCCNCCGNCCGGTGGATACTGTCNGGNAACGCGCCATTTTAATAACAACGGACCGGCACCCATGCCGGCCAGCGGAGTGCCCCTGATGAAGANGNCCGTNAACCGGNNNGCCGGTATCNCCCTGCTCGCCCTACTGGCNTTACTGACCNCCGCCTGCGGCGGCGGCTCNAGCTCCTCGCCGGCCCCNTCGGNCGGCCCGTCNCCGACNCCCACCGANCCGGAGCCNGAACCGCCGGCGCCGGTGGCCGGCGAAGGCNNCATCCGGGTGCTGTCCAGCCGCGCCGACCTGATCAGCGGCGGCGACGCCCTGNTCGNGATCGCCGCCGACNACCCNGCNCTGCTNNANNNCGCCCGTATCAGCTCTCGGCGACNCNGANGTCAGCGACCGNTTNCAGCGCACCGGAGAGNCNCTCAAAGGCCTGGTCNNCGGCATGNCCNCCGGCNCNCACACCCTGNGGGNNACCCTGGCCGACGGCTCGATANTGCAACAGCCGCTGGTCAACCANCCCAACGGCGGCCCGGTGTTNTCCGGNCCCCAGATCGNGCCCTGGACCTGCANCAACGACGCNGCCACCGACGCNCAGTGCAACCAGCCCGCCGAATACCGTTTCAAGTACGTGCCCGCCGGCAAGCTGCNGGCGTTCATCACCGGGTTCGATCCGATGAACCCGGGNCTGCCCGGCGCNTTCCTCGACTANCAGCCGGACAACCCGCCGGCGGACNNGGACATCGCCCGGGTGACCACCGATCAGGGNGTGNANGTNCCNTTTATCGTGCGCATTGAAACCGGCGTNCAGAACCGCGACCGCTACCAGATCATGACCCTGTTCCAGCCCGACCNGGACTGGTCNGCNCTGGCGCCNCAGCCGCAGTGGAACGGCAANCTGCTGATCCACCACGGCGGCAACGTGGGCGTGAGTTTCGGNCCCGGCGANCCGCCCAACGGCGACATCGCCGGGACCGCGCCGGAAGGCGCNGAAATCCTGCTCGGCGACAGCATCACCACGGCCCTGGGCCGNGGCTTNATGACGCTCTCCACCGCCCAGGCGAACCTNGGCCATAACGTNAATCTGGTNACCGCNGCNGAATCNCTGATGATGGGCAAGGAACGCATCGTCGAGCAGTACGGCGNGCTGCGCTACACCATCGGCACCGGCTGTTCCGGCGGCGCCATCGCNCAGCAGCANATCGCCAACGCCTACCCCGGCATCTACCAGGGCCTGATCGTGCAGTGNTCCTANCCGGACGTCTGGACCACCGCCACCCAGTTCGCCGATTACAACCTGCTCAGCCGCTATTTCGGCAACCGGATTCCCTCCGATCCGGACAGCTTCCTGTCGGTGATCACCGCCCTGCTCTCCAGCGGCGTGTTGCCGGGGGTGCAGTGGTCGGCGTTCTACGGCCACCTGCCGGTCAATCCGCTGGTCTCGGACCTGGCGTTTTTCCCCGCCGCCTTCCCGGAGCAGGCGGAATGCCCCGGCCTGGCCGACGACGTGCCGGTGTACAACGCCGAAACCCGGCCCGACGGGGTGCGCTGCGGGCTGCTCGACTTCATGATCAACCAGTTCGGCAGCCGACCACCGGAAGTCTGGTCCACCAACGAAGCCCTGCTGTCCAGGGGCTTCGCCGGCATTCCCCTGGATAACGTCGGCGTCCAGTACGGCCTGGGTGCCCTGCAGCAAGGATTGATCACCGGCGAGCAGTTCCTGCGCGTCAACCGGGAAATCGGCGGCCTGAACGTGGACATCCAGCCGCAGGCGGCGCGCACCGTGGCCGACCCGACCGCGCTCCGCAACGCCTACCGCACCGGCGCCATCAACACCGCGGAGCACCTTTCCAACGTGCCGATCATCGACCTGCGCGGCCCGGACCCCGGCATCGCCCANGACGCCTANCACTCCTGGCAGATGCGCGCCCGCCTGGANGCGGTNCAGGGCCACGCGGACAACCACGTGATCTGGTTCGGCGCCTTCCCNNTNGCCGGCGACACCGTNTTCACCACCGAGGCCCTGCTGGTCATGGACCGCTGGCTNTCGAACATCGAAGCGGACNACGGCGCCGCCGCGATCGCCGAGAAAGTGGTCACGCACAAGCCGGCCCGGGCGCGNGATCGCTGCCTGTCGCTGTCGTCGTTGTTCGATGAGGANGACCCGCTGGTGCCGCTCACCGGCAACCTGCTCTATCCGGACCCGATCGTGCCGGGGCTGGATCCGTCGCTGNTGCCNGCGCCGCCNGCGCAANCNGGCCTGGTGNTGGANGCCCTGACCGGCCAGGTGTGCGGGCTGGACCTGACCGCCCTGGGGCTGCCCGGCGAAATCGGCGACCTGCTGGCGCCGATCACGGACCCGTTGGTGGCGTTGCAGGAAACGGTGGTGCAAACCCGCTTCGGCACGCCACGCACCGTCGCCGGCGACGCCATCACCACCCTGGTGAACAAGTGCCGGCTCAAGGACGTGGACCCGGCGGATTACCCGGCCAACCCGCTGGCCGGCATCCTTGATCCGGCCGCCTTCGCCGAGCGCGTGGCGGAGATTTTCCCTGACGGCGTTTGCGATTACAGCCGGCCGGGCGCCGGCGTGGTGCCGACCCGGGCCTGGCTGCACTACGGCGACGCCACGCGGGTAATCGAAGGCGGTGAGCCGTTGCCGCGCACCGGTCCGCTTGCCGAGGGCGGCGACGGCCTGTCCGCGCCGGCCTTCAANCTCAGCCNCTNAGGGCCCGCTTTGTCTTCCCGGTCGTGAATGCCTAAACTCGCGGGCATCGNTTCAAGACCGGGAAGNCATAATGAAAAAAATCATCGTTCTGCTGCTGGTGGCCGCTGCCGCCGCCTANTTGCTGCTGTGGCCGGTNCCGGTGGANCCGGTGGCCTGGNACGCNCCGGAGGCCCCGGAACTGACCGGCCCCTACGCCGCCAATGACGAGCTCGCCGACGTTGAGCGCCTCGCCGCCGGNCAGGGCCATGGCCCGGAGGACGTGGCCATCGACGACCAGGGCAACCTCTACGTGGGTTACGAGGACGGCCGCCTGGTGCGCTACGATCCGAACGGCGAGAACGGCGACCTGATCACCAACACCGANGGCCGGCCGCTGGGCCTGGACNTGGCNCCGGACGGCACCCTGGTGGTCGCCGACGGCTACCGNGGCCTGCTGCGCGTGAANCCCGCNTCCGGCGGGCTGACCGTGCTGACCGACCAGGCCAACGGNGTGCCCTTCNGCTTCACCGACGACGTGGACGTGGCCAGCGACGGNGTCATCTACTTCACCGACGCGTCGAGCAAATTCGGCCCGGCCATGAAGGCCCGCGACGACATCATGGAGCACGGCGGNCACGGCCGCTTCCTGAAGTACGACCCCGAATCGGCCACCACCACGGTGCTGATGGAGGGCCTGCAGTTCGCCAACGGCGTGGCGCTCTCCGAGAACGAGGATTTCGTGCTGGTCACCCAGACCGGCAGCTACAACGTGCTGCGCTACTGGCTCAAGGGCGACAAAGCGGGCAGCCACGATGTGTTCTTCGATAACCTGCCGGGCATTCCCGACGGCATCTCCGGCAACGGCCGGGGCACCTTCTGGCTGGCGCTGTTCGCGCCGCGCAACGCCGCCCTGGACGCCATGTCCGACAAGCCGCTGCTGCGCAAGGTGGTGTTCCGCCTGCCCCAGTTCATGCAGCCGCAGCCGGCCCGCCACGGCTTCGTGCTCGGCCTGGACGAAAGCGGCGCGGTGACCGCCAATCTGCAGCATCTTGGCGAGGACGCCTTCGCGCCGGTGACCAGTGCCGAACAGGCCGGCGAGCGCCTCTATCTGGGCAGCCTGACCCGCGACAGCTTCGCCGTTTATCCGCTCAGCGACGACAGGGAGTCATTACCATGATCCACGCAGCCTTCATCGGCCTCGGCAACATGGGCTATCCGATGGCCGGCCACCTGGCCAACGCCGGCCACGCCGTCACCGTCTACAACCGCAGCCCGGAACGGGCCCGCCAGTGGCTAGACGAGTATCCCGGCAAGCAGGCGGAAACCCCGGCCCTGGCGGCCCTGGACGCGGATATGGTGTTCGTCTGCGTGGGCAACGACGACGACCTGCGCCAGGTGACCCTGGGCGACAACGGCGCCGTGCAGAGCCTCAAGGCGGGCGCGCTGCTGGTCGACCACACCACCGCCAGCGCCGCCATGGCGCACGCCCTGGACGAGGCCTGCCGGGAGCACGACGCCCTGTTCATGGACGCCCCGGTGTCCGGCGGCCAGCAAGGCGCCAAGGACGGCGCCCTGTCGATCATGTGCGGCGGCGACGAAGCGGTGTTCGAGCGGGCGCGGCCGTTGCTCGATCATTACGGCAAGAGCGTGGTGCACATGGGTCCGGTCGGCCAGGGGCAGCTCACCAAGATGGCCAACCAGATCTGCGTGGCGGGGGTGATCGAAGGCGTGGCCGAGGCCATCGCCTTCGCCGAAAAAGCCGGCCTGGACGCGGAAAAAGCCATGCGCGTGATCGGCGCCGGCGCCGGCAGCTCCTGGCAGCTGGTGAACCGCCATCAAACCATGCTCGCCGACCAGTACGACCACGGCTTCGCGGTGGACTGGATGCGCAAGGACCTGGACATCTGCCTGGCGGAAGCCAGCCGGCTGGGCACGCCGCTGCCGCTGGCGGCGCTGGTCAACGAGTTCTACAAGGAGGTCCAGGCGATGGGCGGCGGCCGCTGGGACACTTCCAGCCTGCTGCGCCGCCTGCAACGCCGACGCGACTAGTCCTCCGCCACGGCTCCGCGCTCGGGCAACAGGGCCCGGGCGTTTTCCGCCCGCAGCTTGTCCGCCACCGGTTTCGGCAAGGCGTCGAGAAGCGGACGGTACTCACCCAGGATCGCGCCGATGCTGTCGAAATGGCCAACCACGTCGCTGCCCAATACGAAGCGGTCCGGATGGTCCTCGATCAGCGCCACCCAGGCGGCGCGCGGCTCGCCGTCCTTGATCAGATAGTGCTCGCGCACACTCCATGACAGATCCACATAGAGGTTGTCGTAACGCTCCAGCAGCGCGCGGATGATTTCATTGAGCGTGGCCAGCGGCGCCTGGCGCTTCTCCACGCCGCCGCTGGTACCGGCATGGGCCAGCACGAAGCGCGTATCCGGATTGCTTCTCAGCGCGTCCTCCAGCTCGCCCAGGTAGATCGGCGTTTCCTCGCGCAGCGAGGTCAGGTTGCTGTGCAGCAGCACCGGCAGATCGTGGCGGGCCGCCAGGCGGTAGACTTTCATCAGCGCCGGGTGGTTGGCGCGGGCGGTTTCGCCGGCGGTGAGCGCGGTCAGGTCGTCGTGGCGGGTGATCACCTCGCCGATGCCGCGCCACAGGCCGGGGTAGCGTTCGATCAGCGCTTGCACGTGGCGGGCGGCGTTCATGTCGGTGGGATTGAAACCGCTGATGAACGGCGCCAGGCGGCGGCGCTGATCCTCCGGCAGATCCCGCACCGCGCCGGCGACGATGTCGTCGGTGGCGCTGTAGTAATACAGCGGCGCCTCGTCGCCCAGGTAATAACGCGGCCGGCGCGGCGCGTCCTGCTGCCACTTCTTGACCACCGGCAGGCCGAACAGCCAGGCGTCCTCGACGCCGGCCTCGTCCATGGCCGCCAACATCGCCTCGCTGCCGTCGCTCTGCTGCATGAAATCCACATAGTGAAGATGGGCGTCCACCCAGCCGCCCTCGCCGGCCGATGCCAGGCCCGCGACCATCAAAAGCGCCCCAAACAACCCTGTTCTCATGCGGTTCTCCCCGTCCAACGGCTGTATTTGCTTACCCGCTTAGCAGACCCGGAGGCCGGCGCGCGGTTTCACCGGGCGGTCATAATTGAACACTTTTTCACATCCGGTCGAGCCGCTGTCTATTTGTGGACACTCCATCACTTTAAGGCTTATTATGGATAAAACCGTCAGGAGGCAATATGCAACCGGCCATTGAACCTTGCGCCAAACCACTGGATGACACGGCCCGCCATGCCGCGTTGCGGGCGGTGTTGCGCCTTTTGGACCACTGGCAGTGCTCGGAAAGGGAAAAGACCGCCCTGCTCGGCGTCGGCCGCTCCACCCTGCATAAATACCAAAGCCGACCGGAAAGCGCCCGGGTGAGCAATGATCTGCTCGAGCGCCTCAGCTATTTGCTGAACATCCACCAGGCGCTGCGCACCCTGTTCGGCAACCGGGAAAACGTCTACGGCTTCGTGCGCATGCCGAACCACAACCCGTTTTTCAACGGCGCCAGCCCCATGGATGTGATGAGCAACGGCCGGGTGGCCAGCCTGTACGAAGTGCACCGGCAACTGGACGGGCTGCGCGGGGGGCAGTGGTGATCGACCCCGCCGACCTGCCCACCGCCGCTTTTCTCCATCAAGAGGCCTACCGGCTGGTGAACGGTAAATACCCGCCCATCCATTTATTCGACGACGTCGCCGACCAGGCCGATTTCGAAGCTCTGTACGCGGTTCAGGCGCTCACCAACCCACGCATTCAGATGCAGGTCGGCGAGCTGCACCGGGTGCCGCCGGCGCGCCGCCCCTGGGGCATTCCCGGCTGCAACTACGCGCTCGGCCCCTTCGTGCATCTGAGCCCCTACGGCTCGCGCTTCTCGGATGGCGAATACGGCGTGTTCTACTGCGCCGAACAGATGGCCACGGCGATCGCCGAGACCCGCTACCATCAGGAGCGTTACTTTCGTGCCGTTCAGGGTCTGAAATTCGATCGCATCGTGATGCGCGGCCTGAAGGTCTGCTTCAGCGCGCGGCTACGCAATATCCATGACCCCCGCCGCGACGACGAGGACTGGTATCACCCCGAGGATTACGGCAGCGCGCGCCGGCTGGGCCGGGCCCTGTTCGACGCCGATGAGCACGGTCTGGTGTACGGCTCGGTGCGCCACCACCAGGCGCGCTGTTTCGCCCTGCTGTCACCGCATCTGATTGAATCGGTGACGCCGGCCACGCATTACGAGTACATTTGGGATGGGGAGCGGATCGCTCATATTCTTACTATTCGGCAGCTTGGTTAGAAACGCCGGCTTGTGGGAGCCTGCCTTGTGGGAGCGGGCCCGGCCCGCGAAAGGCCGGCAAAGCCGGCCGGCAGGATCCCAGAGACCTTGTTACTGCGCCGCTTCCAGACGTCTCTGGTATCCCGCCGGGTGGCTAAAGCCACCCTTTCGCGGGCGGGGCCCGCTCGCACAAGTGGCGACTCCCCCAGAGGTGGAACGCCAAAAAAAAGCCCCGACTCTTTCGAGCCGGGGCTTTTTATTGGTTCATCGCGCTTTAGCGGGAACGCTTCCCCTCCATCTGGTGAGCCGCAGCGCCACGGGCCACTTCAGAGATCAGTAAACAGGGGAACTAAGAGGTA
>FUFK010038823.1_pt1 | contig 37764 bp, 28 predicted proteins | sample 1021851 | NCBI WGS metagenome assembly FUFK01 (sample SAMEA51879418, study PRJEB19060) | metagenome
GTCATCGTGCTATGAAGGACACCGTCCGGACCGGTCAGTATGATCCGGACGCCTCCTATGCCGTAGCCGTCGGGTGTAGTTACGCGGCCCGATACCGTAACTCCGGCAGCGGTCGGCGTCAGGTTCTGAAACCAGAATCCGTTGTGCAGGTTGAACTGTCCGCCGTTTGCATTTACACCTGCGAACAGGTTGTCTGTACCTGCATTGCTCAAAACGTGATTGCCGCCGATGTTGTATTGAGTGGCTGCATTAAAAATGCTCGCCGTGCCTGTGCCGCTGATGTTGAAATTCGAAGATGCCTGCGGCGAAGTTGTGTTCTGTATGTAGCTGCCGCTTCCGGCAGGAACGCTTGCCACGGGTATCTCGCCCGTCACCGCACTGCCGTTTACCGAGCCGATCTGCGACGCCGTAACGCAACCCACACACGCACCTGAAAGCGAATCCGCACTCGTCGCCGTCGTAGCGCTGTCGGCATTAAGACTCTTTACCGCGTACGGTGCCGACGTTATCGGCTGTCGCGGAGCAAGCGTAGTGAAAGCTCCGCCGCCCGCCGGCCTCACAGCGATCTGCAGGAACCTCGCCGCTCCCGGAAACTGTGCCCCGAAATCAAGCCGCACCGTGAATATTCCATTCGTCACGGAAACTCCCGAAACGGTCAGCGTCGCACCTTGCTGCGTGCCCGAAACTAGTGAGTCAAACAAGCGAAACTCAAAATCATAGTTGCCCGTCGGCGGCAAACCCGCGTCCAGCAGCCGGCCCTGATAGGTAAACCCGGTCGATTGCGCATAGGCGCCAAAAGTAAATACAAAAACCAGAACGATCGCTCCTGCTATATTTGATCTTCTCCGTTCCATTGTTTCCTAACTCTCCCTTGAATTTATTTGAAATCAATTAATTACGTATTAACCGGCGCCGAATAGCAGACTAATGTGCAGAGTTAAGCCTTTAACCCTTTACGCGTAAAAAAGCCTTTTTTGGTCAATTGATTTTTTGCATTTTGCCAAAAAAATGGCCGCCCGGGTCGGGGCGGCCTTTTCTGGAGAAAAGTTTCGGTCGGAGCAGGAAAACCTGCCCTGAAATTATATGAAAGCAAAGTCGAATTGTGCCTGATGAATGTTCGGGTCTGCAGTTAAATCCACCGGACCGAGGTATGCTTCCACCTCTTCCAAAACATGTTTTTCACTTGTTCTCAGTGCCCTGGCTACCTCGGGGTGAACCCGAAGCGTGGTCTGGCGAATATCTTCCATATGTTTGGAGAGTCTTCGTGCCTCAGCCAGAAGCTCATAGCAAACGGTTGTCGGAGATTTGACCCAGCCGGAACCTTCGCAGTATTCGCAAGGTGAACACATTGTCCGTTCCAGCGACTGCTTGACACGTTTGCGGGTCATGATTATGAGCCCGAAATCATTGAAAGAGAGGACTTTCGTGGGCGATTTATCTCCCGAAAGAGCCTCTTGAAGCGCCTGCAAAACCTTATGACGGTTGCGGCGGTCCTCCATATCAATCAGATCGAGAACGATAATGCCGCCAAGGTCGCGCAGCCGGATCTGTCGGGCAATTTCTTCAACGGCCTCGAGATTGGTTTTTACTATCGTATCCTCAAGACGGGCGTTGCCCTTCCCGACAAATTTGCCGGTGTTTACATCTATTGCTACCAAAGCTTCCGTCTGATTTATGACCAGATAACCGCCCGATTTCAACCAGACACGTGGTTTTAACGCCTTGTCAATTTCCTCCTGAACGCCAAAGGCCTCCAGAATTGGTTCCTCGCGGGTATAAAGTTTCACGCGACTGACCATTTTAGGCTGAATACGATTTATAAATTCAACTATTCTAAGATATTCTTCTTCGCTATCGACGCGGATTGCCGTAAAGTCATCCGACAGTTGATCGCGCAGCAGACGCTGAACCAGATCCAGGTCCTGATGCACAAGCGCGGGCGATTTTGCTTTTTCGGAAGCTTTTTTAATATCCAGCCAGGTTCTCACCAGATATCTGGCATCTTGTCTGAGGTCTTCTTCAGAAATGCCTATTCCGGCCGTTCTTACTATAAATCCACCGGATGGAACATCCTCTTCTGCCCGAATTCTTTGAATAAGACCGCGAAGCCGGCTCCTTTCGTTAGACGATTCGATTTTTCGCGATACGCCGACATGTTCGATCGTAGGCATATAAACCAGAAAACGTCCCGGAAGCGCGATGTGTGAAGTAATGCGGGCACCTTTACGTGCAATAGGTTCTTTAGCAATCTGGACAAGGATTTCCTGTCCCTCCCGAAGGAGATCGGAAATCGTCGGCTGAGGCTGGCGTTCCCGTCGGTCAGGTTTGCGTCCGCCGTCGCGGCGATTATCGCGGTTTCGGTCCTGGCCTGATTCCTGTGTTTTGGTCAGTCCTTGCCCGGTTGGATGGCCGTTTTCGCTTAAAGCAACGGAATCGCTTTCGTCCTCAGCAATAAATCCGTCAGCCGTATCTGATATTAAATCTGAAGAATCCTGGCCGTGGAGTTTATCTTCTTCGGCAAAGGATGTATCACTTGAAACATCTGTTGAATCTGAAGCCTGTTTTTTCTTTCCACGCCCGCCACGTCTTCTTCCGCGTCCACCGCGTCGAACAGCCATTGCGGCAGTTTCGGGAGTTTCTCTGATCGAAGCTTCGGCATCATCAGGAAAACCGCCGTCTGATAAAACTTCTGATTCATCTTTCAAATTATCGGCCGGCTCCGGCTCTGCTTCGGAGACGGACGACTCCGCTTTCTTTCTGGACCGGGAGCTTCGTTTCGGCTTTTCGTTCTCAGATTCTTTTTTTCTGGTACGTTTTTTCTTCTGCTCTCCCGGGTCATCGGCGTCAATCGCCGATTCCTTTACTTCCTTTGATTTTTGAGTACGTCTGCCGCGTTTCTTTGGTTGAGGTTGTTCGGTTACTTCTTCATCTTCATCGGCTATACGTTCAAAAACGGGTTCTGCTGTCCCGATGGCAGGCAACAGCGAACCAACCTCTGCGGCGGCGGCTTCCTCCATATCGAATTCGACGGCCCTTACCTGATCAACAATAGCTTCCTGAACGTAAGCATCCTTGAATAATTCGCCTGTTTCCTCATCATCAATTATGCGCTCGAAACCGGCATCGCTGAATTCGATTTCCGGCGGCTCGGCTATATTGATTTCAGAGATTTCGGGCGGCTGCGGTTCGACATCTTCAGGTTTCAGGTCATCGGATAGCTGCTGTTCCTGTATAGTTTCAGATGGCTTGCGTTTGCTGCCACTGCGTTCGCGTCTTTGTTGTCTGTCTTGTTTTTCAACGGACTTTTTACCTCGATGTTCATCGATAATTTCGGCAAGCGGTTCTGCCAGTTCCTGTGCAGATTCCATTTGCTTTTCTCTTTCCAGACGCGCGCGCTCGATCTTTTCAATGGCTTCACGCTTCGCTTCTTCGGGAGAAAGTTTCCTGGATTTATCCATTACGATACGTTCGATTTCCTCTTCTTCATCAAAGAAATCCGAGACGTATAAAAAGGCGTCGCGTTCCAGCCCGATCGAGACAAAAGCAGATTGCATTCCGGGCAATACACGCTGGACTCTTCCTTTGTAAATATTTCCGGCGATTCCGGTATTTTCCTCGCCGCGTTCGATGTAAAACTCGGTAACTTTTCCGTTCTCAAGTATTGCAATTTTCTTCTCGCGTCCATTGACGCTGACTATCATTTCCTTTGACATAGATAGACTGTCGCCTTTCCAAATAAATTTCAAACGTTGGATTTGCGGAAGCGATTGCGGTTTGTCGAAGTGCGGACGGAATTCGATTGAAAAGAAAAGGTACGCTTTTTATCGGGACAAGCCCTTTTTTGCGAACTTAGTGTAAAAGCACTCTTCTACGAACAATGTCAGGCCAAATATGTATTGTCTTTGGCCGCAGTCTGATAAAAGCTTTCTCTTACACACCAAATCTTTCCGTTAAGAGTTTCTTAACTCCTCTTCGCAGGGAGCGCAAATCCTGAAAAAGCTGCGATCGCGCTCAACCTTCAAAAATCTGTTTCCTCGCCGGCTTTGCCGACAAATACCTTTCCGCCTTTGCTGTTAACCGCCCGGCGGGCCGTAATCGCAGCTTAAGGCAAATCCACGATTAGTATATCGGAAATTCTTATACTGGCAAATGCCATTTAACGATTGATCCATGATGCCGAAGTTTTCATTTCGTCTTCCGGGGTTTACAATTGAACATTACTGATTATTACAGAAATGACACCGGAAAGATCGCCGTCAATAAATTTTCAGTACATCAATGACCCCGAGGGATTCCGACGGGCCTGCGGTGAAATCCTGCGCGAACCATATCTTGGGTTTGATACCGAAACAACCGAAATCGATCCTTATCATGGCAATCTCCGATTGATCCAGTTGAGCACGGGGAGAACCACCTATGTATTTGATTTACTTAAGTTTACCGACCTCAAAAGCGATCCTGTACTCGAACCGCTGAAAGAAATTCTTGGTAATGAAAAAATCGTCAAGATAGCTCACAATGCTAAATTTGATTTGAAATGGGTCAAACACCATCTCGGATGCGAGGTTCGCGGAATTTTCGACACTTTTCTGGCAAGTCTCCTGATCGCGGCGGGAGATAGCGACCGACGGCATTCCCTTGCTGATGTTGCTCATTTTTTTACCGGCGTTGAACTGGATAAGAGCGAACAGGTTAGCGATTGGTCAGCCGCCGAACTCACTCCCTCACAGTTAGAATATGCAGCCCGTGATGCGCAAATAATGCCCGCTCTGCGTGAGCAAATGGCCGAAAGGTTGAAAAATGACCGGCTTGAAGAGGCTGCAGAAATCGAGTTTCAATGCCTGATGCCGATCGCTCAATTGGAATTGAATGGCATTTTTCTTGATCGCGAACGCTGGATCGAACAGGCCGAAAGGGCTCGTCGTGAAGAAGAGGCAATCGCCGAACAATTGCAGGAGATGCTGTCCGCCGGCGTCGCGCAAACAAGTCTGTTTGGCCGGGCAGAGATCAATCTCGATTCCCAGCAACAGGTTGCCGACGCTCTCCGAAACCTCGGAATTCCCGTTCCCGAATCCACACGAGCATGGGAATTGCAGCCATTGGCTGATAGTTACCCGGAAATCGCGAAACTTCTTCAGTATCGAGCCGCAAGAAAATCCCACACTTCTTTCGGTGAGAATTGGCTGGAATTCATTGAGCCGGCAACCGGCCGGATACATGCGGATTTTCGTCAGATAGGTGCCCCGACCGGCAGGATTTCCTGTTCAAATCCAAATCTCCAGCAAATACCGGCCGAAGATGCTTATCGTAAGTGCTTTCGCGCACCGGAGGGTCGCCGGCTCGTAATCGCAGATTACTCACAGATTGAGTTAAGAATCCTGGCTGAATTCTCTGAAGACGAAAATTTCATCAAAGCGTTTGAATCCGGCGCGGATTTTCACCGCATGGCAGCCGCACAGGTATTTAATGTAGCTCCCGAATCCGTCACTCAGGATCAGAGAACCTTTGCCAAACGTTTGAACTTCGGCATCGTCTATGGCGTTGGCGCTTCGCGTTTTGGTTCCATGACAGGCCTGTCCCGTTCCGAAGCCGAAAATATGATGCGGCAATATTTTGCCACTTTTCGGCGTTTAGATGCATATCTGCGTGAATCGGGTCAGCGCGTTATCAACGAGCGCATGGCAAGAACCGCTTCCGGCCGTCTGCTCAGGCTCCGGTTTGATGAAAGCAATCGTGAAGCGGTGGCTGCTGCCCGGCGTTATGGTGTGAATATGATGATTCAGGGCACTTCAGCCGACATACTAAAAAGGGCTTTGAGATTTCTCTATGACAATTTGGCTGACAGTTCGGCAAAAATCGTAAATACGGTCCACGATGAAATTATTGTGGAATGTGATACCGCAGATGCCGAAGAGGTAGCGAAAAAAGTGGAAAATGCCATGCGCGATGCCGGTGCGCTATATCTGATGAAAACTCCTTTACTTGTTGAAGCTCGTATTTCAAAGGAATGGAGCAAAGAATAAGTTTGCTAATATAAAATTCGCGGGAATTCCCCGAAGTCCGGCCTAACCAATTTCCGTAATTTCCAAAAGTCCCTTTAGCAATCGAATCTGCTTTTCCGTGAAAGTAAATTGACTATTACCGAGAGCTGCCCTTGCCGTTTTCGCGGAGACGATTTTCACCAACTGCGTACGTGATAATGAAATATTAACGTATTCCATATTTTCGCGTGGTCTTGAGGCATATCTGAAATTAGAGGCAGGGAAACGATCATTATCTACAAAAAATTCTACCGTCGTTGCAGTATTAAAGCGCTGTGTTTTTGAAAGTATCCAAAACGAGAAGAGAAACTCCGTCGGTGTTTTATTCAGACCGTTACCGGGAAGTATTAGGCCCGCAGCAAAATTTATTGCCTTTACGCCGGCTCGTTTTGCTTCATTATCGCTAAAATTTTCACCGACTCCGCGGATTGTGGTCGTAGCCGCTTCCGCATCAAATTCCACAGAAATCGCCTTTGCCAGGCCGAGAGCTTCTGCCCGTGCTCTGACAGCCTCATAGTTCCTGGTCTGCGCCGAAAGAGGGAGTAAAAACAGTAAAATAAAGAAAAAAGAAAACGATAATTGTTTCATTTAGTTGGAAAAAGTGATGCGTTTACCGGATTTACCGGAGAATGTCGGTGAATCCGGCCGCTTTAATGACAGGACAAAATAGCGTTACTGTGCAGTGGCCTCAGCTTCCTGGATTTCAACGTAAAGAATTCGCGAGCAGCTTTCGCAAATTATTACTTCCTTGGCGCTGCGGACATTAACAAGCATCTGCGGGCGTAATGAAATATGACAGGCCGAACATGATCCATTTACAACTTCTGCTACGGCAATCCCGTCACGGTTTCTTTGAGTAAGACGATCATAAGTATATGCCCAATCTTCGGGAAGTGTAGCTAATGCGACTGCCCTTTTTGCGGAGAGCGTCTCGAATTGGGATCTCGCGGCAGAAAGCTCTTTATCGAGGGACTCCAAAGCTTCTGCCCTTTTAGAATCAAGAGAATTGATTTCGTCTGCACGGTCCGAAAGTTCCTTCTCGACTTCTTCAAGGGAGGACATCGTTTCGACAAGTTTTGTTTCAATATTATTTATCTGTTTTTGAAGCGTATCGATCTCTCGCATTGCAGTTTCATATTCTTTCTGGTTCTGGGCATGCTTGAGGTTGCGCTCGGCTCTTTCAAGATATGTTTTATTTTCCGCTAAACGATTTTCATTTTCTAACTGTTCAGCCTTTAGACTCTCACGCCTGCGCTGAAGTTCACGAATAGAAAAGGCGTGCTGTTCAAACTCTTGTTCGATGCCGGCACGCCTTTTATCTGCGGTCTCTATGATATTTTTTAATCTTCTTAAATCGTTATCGGTTTTTTGCAATTCAATTAATTTGACTAATTCCTCTTTCACGTTTCAAAACTCCTTTCAGGCAGCAGGGCGGCTACCCAATCTTATATTGTAATTCATAGGTAGAGGATTGACAACGTCCGGTTTTAAACTATGCAAATTGGACTTGTAATTTATGCAAGAGCCAAAATGTGCCTGCGAACAAAGAGAGTATCAACGGGCATTCTGACGCCTTCCGGTTTGCCGGCAAACCAAACCGGACGGCCGCTGTCTTCCAGCAATGCAAGTGAGTAATTCATTTTTGGCATGCCCGGATGTGTGAGCCTTCCAACTGCAAGTGCACCGCCATATAAAATACCATCGTCGGGGTTTCTCGGCCATCCGGCTTCAAGCAACAGGGATCGCACGCCAAATTGAATTTTGTGCATTACTCCCGTGTGTCTGGCTCTTTCGTATTCAAAGCGGTGCGGTTCGATACGTTCGATTTCCGGCGGAGAATTGAGAATGCCGCTCAAGGCTTCCTCTACAAAAATTCCTGCAAGCCATTCTATCGCGAGTGACCGAAGATGATCATTGCGGCTCCGCAGTTCAAGATATTCGGCAACGGATTCCTTACCATCCGAAAGCGCACGCTTCCTCGCTTCGCGGAGCAACTCCTGCCATATATCATCTGGTTTGGGCATCGCCGGTTTAACTATGCGGGCAGCGCGGTAAAACGCTGCTGCATCCATTAATAAATGTTATCATTCTTACAATGACTGACAACCTGAAAATGCCGGGACGATTCAAAAAATACATAGTGCCTGCAGGCTTATATCTTTTTTTGGCAGTATTTATATCATCTGTCATAGGCCAAACGGCAAAAAAGTCATCCCAGGTCTCTAAACCAACTGCACAGGCGACGCCAAAACCTTCACCAAAGCAGCCAACTCAAAAATCATCAGCCAAATCTCCGACGCCTAAACCGGCTCCTGATCCTGAACTCGAAAAAAAACGATTCGATGATGCCATTGCAATATCAGACCCTTCCGAGAAAGCGGCGGCTTTGATAAAGTTTATTTCCGAGTTTCCGAAAAGTGAATTGCGGCAGCGGGCTCTGGAATCTCTGGCTGTCTCACGCGCGGCACTTGCAGAACAAAACCTGCTTGCCGGAAACACGGAATTGGCATTACGCCTGCTTGATTTATCAATAGATGAAGCGCCTAAACCATTCAGCGATAAGCTTTTCAAAGAAGTAATCAGTAAAATTCCCGGCGGTTTGTTTTGGCGTGGACAACGTGAAGCGGCATTTAAGCTGGCGGGAAAAATCGAACAATATGTCTCCGAAGAGCCGCAGCGTCTATTGGAAATAGCATCTTTTTACCTTTCCATTGAGTCAGGACGAGAAGCCGCTCGCATTGCTGAAAGAGTACTTGAAATTGACCATAACAGTGCGGCTGCCTACGTTACGATCGGGATGGCAAACCGGATAGATTTTGATCTTGAAAAGGCTGAAGCGGCGTATCAAAAAGCGGTTGATTTAGCTCCATCCGACAAAACCGCGCGGCGCGGCCTTGCGGATATTCGCCGCGCGCTCGGAAAATCCGATTCGGCTACGGAAATCTATCGCTCCCTCGTCGCCGAAGATGAAAACGACGACGCCGCTCGAACAGGACTAATCCTTTCGCTCTTTGAGGCCGGTAAACCTGAGGATGCAAATGCCTTGCTAAGCAAATCTATTGATGCGGATGACGCAGGTATATTTCTTTTGGGCGGAGTTGCACATTGGTACGCCGCTAATGGATCCGGCAATAAAGCTGTCGATTTTGCCCGCCGCGCTTTAGCAAAAGACCCGCGATATGTCTGGGCCCAGATTGCACTTGCACGTGGACTGGTACTTACAGGAAAACCCGTAGAAGCCGAACAAGTCCTTATTGCAGCCCGAAAGCTTGGCAATTTCCCTACCCTACAATACGAAATTGCCGCCGCAAGACTCGCGGCCGGCTTCTTTCGTGACGCTGCGGACGGGCTTTCCGAGTCCTTCGATTTGTCTGACGGGAAATTGAAAACCCGTCTCTCAGGAAGAATAGAGCGCTCCTCTGATAACTTTACGGAACTGCTGGCTTCTGAAACCCGCGCCGCTATTTTTAGTCCGCTGCCGCTGATTAACGACAATGAGGCACGACTGCTGAAATCGCTTCTCGGGATAAAAAAGTTATCCGCTCTGCCCGAAGCATCAAACGAAGAACTGATAGCCGTCGCCAAAGATTTCGCATCGGGCACAGATAACATGGCTCCCCACCGTGCACTTTATACTGCACGTCTTTTAGCCGGTCGCGGCATCGGATTGGACCTTGCCCTGACACTATGCGAGATTGCATCTAACCGCTTGGATGATGCCCTTTCCGTGAGTAATCCTGCCGCAGCGGTGATGGCGCCGCAACTTTATGAGGCTCGTGAAACGGCATTTGGTCGAAACGAATTCCTCCTCATACCGGATGTACCGAGACAAACTTTAAGCGCTATCTATAGAGGCGAAATAGAAGAGACCATCGGGCTTGCACTTTTCGCACAAGGCAAGCCGGAGGATGCAGCAACTAGATTTCGTCGTGCGCTGACCGTTTATCCGAAAGACAGTGCCTGGTGGAGGTCTGCAATGTGGAATCTCGGTACAAGCCTCGAAGCGGCCGGCGAAGATAGAGAAGCATTGAAATCATATATAGCCAGCTACAAAATCGACAGGCCCAACCCTTCCAGATATTTAACTATTGCCCGGCTTTACAAGAAATTGAACAGTAATATTGATGGTCTGGAAGCCGAAATTGGCCCGAGCCCTTTTGGTAACCTTAATCTCACAAACGATTCATCGGCAAATTCCGTAATCTCAGAAAGTGAAAAGGAGCAAACAACCGAAAAGGAAAAGCAGTTATCTTCCACCGCTTCAGAACCTGTAACTGAACAATCATCCGGAAATAAAACCCCTGAAACAGCAGCATTAAAGAACCCGGAGCCACCGAAGGACGACAAAACGACAAATGTAAGCCCCGCAGAAAACAATGAAGGAACACCTGAAAGTGGCCGGCCGCGCATCGTTCCGGGGAAAGAAGTCAAAGAAGTCACATTGCCTGCAAAATGTAATCTGACCCCAAGCCAACAAACAGTTTCAATCTTAAACAATGGCGGGAACATTGCTCTGCTGCTGGATTTCGATCGGGATCTTGGAATTGATGCGATAAAAGCTGTTTCAGATTCGCCCGACGATGTCCGCGTAGATGCGGAACCGGAGATTGCCGGAATTCGTGGAAGAGCACTTTTCATCATTCGCTCAATAAGCACGAAAACAGGCTTCTTCAATGTAAGTTTCGCATCTCCATGCGGGAGTGTTTCCGTAAAAGTAATTGTCCGCTAAGCCGATTTGCCGGAAGTATTGGAACTTGCTGTATAGATTTGCCTTGTAGCTAATGTTACCAACAACAAGAAGAAATATGCGTTTGACCAGGTTCGCAGTGGGAAATCGAAAAAACTGTGAAGCAGAATGCCGCTGCATCCGGCAAAAGCCCCTATCCGCAGGTTATGCAAGTTTTGGCTGATTTTAGTTGTCTCGTTGATTCGCCTCCAGCTCTCGCGAAAAAAAAGAAACAGAAAAGCAAAAATGAGAATGATTCCTGCGATTCCTCCATCGGTCATCATTTGCAGATAATCATTGTGTGCCTGTTCTACACGGTAAAATCCATTTCGGCTATCAAATGCCGTAAACGCCACGCCAAAAGCGTCCATTCCTACTCCAAGTAACGGATAAGCCAGAAAAATCCGGATTGCGGTTGACCAAAAATATAGACGCCCGCTGGTAAAGTCTCCCTCCCCTGAATTAATGCCGAGACCTCGTAGAACTGAGGCATCGCCGCCCAGGAAAACAGCCAGCCCAATTATTATTGCCGCCAAAAATATTGAAACGATTACAGAAATCAAACTGCTTTCTTTATTGAGTCGTTTACTTCCGGCTCCAAAAGAAAACAATCCGATTACTGCCAGCATTGTAAGATAACCCAGTACGCCACCGCGCGAACCCGTAAGCAAAACGGCAACCGCCATCAAAGCGGCAGCGATCAAAAATAGCAAACGGACTTCTAATCGCTTTCGTGAAACAAAAGATGCAATCGCCGGCCCGGACAACATTACCATCAATGCCGCAAAATGATGTTGATTCACATAGGAGCCAAAAGGAATTGCATTAGGCGTAACGCTGACTCCATAGATAGCATCCGGACTGGCAAGGCGCTGTATAATCGCACCAAAAGCAATTACACCGCCGAAAATCGTCAGCGCAACGGAAAATAATTCCAACCGGCGCCGCGAAGCAATGAAGGTATATGCACCAGCGAAAAAAACCGTTAATGCAAAAAGACGGTAAAGAAAAACCTTTGTTGCATATGGATCGAAAGATAAGGCAGCAGTCGGCTGCATTGAAAGCATTCCATAAGCCGGATCAACCGGACGAAGCGGAAGCAGTTGTATTACACAAAGTACGATGAGCCCTGTAATCGGATAGAATAACGAGCTGCCGCATAACTCAAATTCCTTGTTACGCAATGACCGAACCGCCCAGATACTTGAAAAACCAATTGTTAAAAAAGCAACCGGCAGCAATGACGCCGAATCATTGGCACCATAAGCCAAAGTAAGTAAACACGGGATTACTATCAGCAAGGTAACCAGCGTCCGGTTTCCATTTTCGGCACCGGTTTCTGATTCCGTATATTGATTCGGTAAAATTTCTCTAATTTTCATCTTCGAGTCGGAAGTCGTCCAACCACAATTTGCCGGAAATTGAGCAAAGCTGCGGCCTGCAATTCTCAAGTATCATTTGAATCACTATGCCGTCGGAATTATCAGGTGTCCTGAATGAAACCTCCGCCGTCTTCCATTCACTTGTCGGTTTAAACGGTTCAGAAACTGCCAGGCGGCTTAGATCAGCCGCCGAAGCGACTTCCCAACGAAAAGCGGCATCTGATTTCAGTTCGCTTTTGTAATTAAATCGGAGACGGTAACTTTTCCCCGGTGTGACGGCGATCAACTGGGAAATCCGGCGGAAATCTGCCGTTGCGGATCCCGTGTAAGCTATCAGTAAACTATAATTGCCTTCTGATTTTATTGTATCCGTACGGGCAATCTGCGGATATGTTCCAGCGCCGACGTTCCAATCGAAATAAACCGTTCCCTCGCGGCGCACGTCATTTTCAAAACCGCCGTTTGTAACTGTTGCAACTTTTGGAAATGATTCCGGGGACACAGCCGCAAGTATGAAAGCAGCCTGTCTGAATCTTTTACCGGCAATGAACTTAGCGGCAAGATTATTTACAAAATCCTCACGATTACGGTAATAAGGCGGAAGAGCATCAAATAATCTGAATGCATTGTCAAACTGTTTGTTTTCGGCAAGGCGAATGATGATTTCCCTCATCGCCGTCGGCTCATTGTTCAGCAGCTTTGCGGCGGCGTCCGCATCGCCGGAATTCAAATCCCAGGCAAGTGCCGCCGCTGCGCCTGCCAATGTTTCATCAGTCGATATTGCACGGCGAATTTCCACAAAACCTTCTTCTATTTTCCCTTTTCGAACAAGAGCATTTCCAACGGCCCAGAGAACACGTGAATAATTCGGCGCCAATTCTAACGCCTGCCGCAGCTCTGCTTCTCCGTCTTCTCCCGCGCGTTCTTTCGCGCGGCCCAGAGCCAGCCAATAGAAATAATTGCGTGGAGCAAGTGCAACCGACGTTTCATACTCCTTTATTGACCGCCGTATTGCATCAGGTTCCAAGGTATTTTCAAGTTGCCGGGCAAGTGAATAATGAGTACGCGGATTTGATGGGTCCAACCATACCGCCATTTCGGCAAATTCTAATGAATCGCCCTTAACGGCAAGAGTATCTGCAACTCCCCAAATACCTGCAAGCAAAGAAACGGTTACAATGCCAAGCGCGGCTGTTACGATGATAAACCCGGCTGCTTTGCTGTTTATCGCTATTGGCATTTGTAAATAAATAATTGCAACTATTCAGGATCGATTGGTTCAATTCGCATTTCTGCCCGTTNAAAGACAATCCTCGTTTCACCGCATGCAAGCCGGATTTCGCGAATCCGCTGATGTGGTATTTTCTTTGACGAAACGATTATTTCACAGACGCCTTCGCGGCGGCATATTTCTTCGATTGAACCATTGGCATCATAGACGCGGAGGCCGCTGATCGTTTTCTCGCGTTTTAATGGATCATCATCGATAAAGCCAATCGGAATGATATTCCATTCCGGATTTTTTCGTAATTCACGAAGCACCATTTCACCTCCGTCTCCGGCACCATAGATCAATGCGGGACGGCTGCCGGCAGGTCTTGGTGTCGGGGTAAGTTCGCGCAGGATGCGAAATGTCAACCTGCTGCCTACAATCGCTACGAAAAGAATTACGCCATCCAAAATAAAGACAGCCCGGGAAAAGTATTGAAATCTATACAGCAACAATACGGCTGCAATGCTTAGCAATGAGCCGAGTGCTACACCCTTTGCATAAACAATCAGATCGCTAATAGAAGTATAACGCCAAATTCCGCGGTAAACACCTGCGAACAAAAGAGCAAATAACTTTATGACCAGAATAAACGGCAGCGTGTTAAGGAATAAATCCCGATTGGGGCTATCCTCAAGAGGACCGAATAGTAAATCATATGCGGCATAATATGACACCGTGATCAATACCGCATCAAGCAATATTTCGAACACTCTGCGCTTATGCGTAAAATGAAGAAGAAATGCGAACACCGCATTGTCGCGAACCGCACTTTCAACATCGGTTTCGTCATAAACCCTCACCTTGGATAGAAAAACCCCGATAATTGTCAAAGCGGCAGTAAATAGAGCTATTAGTGAAAGACTGGTTGCCGTCGGCAATTCCCGTACCGCTACGGCAAGCAGCCCCGCCGAGATTGCAAGTCCGTAGAGAAGCAGCACGGCAGAACGCTCCGTAAGCCCTAGCGCAACAAGCCGGTGCGAAGTATGGTCCCGCCCGCCTTGAGTTGCCCGCTTGCCGCTTAATTTCCTGATTATTGTTACAAAGGTAGTATCAAAAATAGGCACGAATAATATCAGGAAAGGAACCGCAAGAATCGAAAGAATCCCTCGGGAACGTCCGCCCGATTGTGAGAGCAGAACTGATGCCGACAGTAGAAAGCCTACGAACATTGATCCGCAGTCTCCCATAAAAATCGACGCCGGGTTGAAATTGTACAAAAGGAAACCTATCAGGCTTCCGATAAATACCGCAACAAAAAGCAGTTCCGATATTTGCCCGTCGGAGGCCAGCCCCGCAGCAAGTGAAAGCGATGCAATCGCTGCGATTCCCGCAGCAAGACCATCCATATTATCAAGCAAATTAATAGCATTGGTGATCCCGACTATCCAGAAAAGCGTCAGCCATATATCAAAAATCTGATTTCCCGTAAGCGGTATTGTCATTCCGAACCCGATAACGACAACCGCGCCAATTATCTGCCCAAATAATTTTTGATATGGTTTGATATTTAGAAAATCGTCTATCAATCCTACGATAAACAACCATGCTGCTGATGCAAAAACCACCATTGAACCTTGCGTCTTGGGCACAAAAATCAAATATCCGATCAGCGTAGCCAGAAAGATTGCAATCCCGCCGAGCATTGCCGTCGGACGCTTGTGCCAACGGTCATTACGCGGCTTAGCTACAAACCCGTACCGAACGGCGCACCAACGGATGGCAGGCGTGATTATCACAGAAGCAGCAAATGCAGTAAAACCGGCTATTAATGCAGAAGGCAGCAGATCCATTGCTCAAATCTATTCATCAATTTCATTTGATTGATAAAAAACGTTGTTTTAGCTAGTCCATTTAAGTCACGCCAATTCGCTATACAACTTGCGTATATCATCTACCAGTCTATGTTTTCCATATTTTAGAGTAACGAATTCCAATGCGTTCTTCGCCAGCTTCTGTCGTAATTTTTCATCATTTGCCAAATAAAGCAAGCCTTTGGCGAAAGCCCGCGCATCGCGAGATGGAACGCCGACACCACGTTGCCGCACCGAAAGATTACCGATGGTTTCGACTTCGTCACCAAGCAGATCACTGACTCCGCCAACAAGCGTGGAAATAACCGGACGTCCCGCCGCCATAGCCTCAAGAATAGAAAGCGGCGTGCCTTCATTTAAGGACGTCAGGCCAATTATATCGAATGCTGAAAAAAGACGTGCGACGTCTTCCCTCGCACCAAGAAAATCGACACTCTCTGCGATACCCAGATCTTCACACATTTCCTCCAGCCGTCCCCTCTCGGAGCCGTCACCAACAATAAAAAACTTTGCCTGAGGAGCATCCGAAGATTTGATAAAGTATTGCGCCGCCTGCAGAAACATCGGTAAGTTCTTAATAGCCGTCAATCTTCCGAAAAAAGCAATGGCTATTTCCTCATCAGCAATGCCTAATTCACTTCGGGCTGCACCGCGCGTAGCAGGCTCACATATAAATGAATCCAAATCAATGCCTAGAGGAACAATGCGAAATTGATCTTTGCGGCCGATTGCATATTGCCCGTGTATCTCGCGAAATTGGGAATCGGATATTACTATAATTGCATCCGTTGCCAGTCTTGCAAGCAATCGCTCAATAACAACGAAAAACCAGGACTTCAAACGTCCGTAATACCCGTGAAATACGTGTCCGTGAAAAGTATGCACGACCGCAGGACGTCGGCCGCTTCGGAATGTTATTAAATCAACTCCCCGTGAAATCAGTGCGGCAGCCCTGCCAACGGCTCCTGCCTTGGCCGTATGTGTATGTATTACATCAGGGCGAAAACGACGTATTTCACACAGCACTTTGTAAATGCAAATTGCATCCCTGAGCGAGAGTTCACGGCTCATTTCACTGATGTAATATGGCCGGACACCATGCTGATCGGCAAAATAGGACATATCCTCTTCGCCATCGGGCACACTGCCTGCAATTAAAAGGGTATCGTCACCATATTTGGCCAGTTCGTCCGTTAACCATACAACATGGCGCGCCGGCCCGCCAACATTAAGCCGGGCAATTATCCGAAGAATTTTCATTTGCGGGTCGTAATGGACGGCGAGCCGGCGAACCGCCCGCGACATTTACAATGCGGCGGGCGATTCAAACGATCTTGCGGGACGATCGCCGCCGGCCGCCGGCACCTGTAAAAATTACTAAATATCAATCCATTTTGTAAGGGGAATTCGGGTCAGCCTCATGTCTGATTTCATCTACGGGCTCGCGCTTGCCTTTGCCCATATACAGTCTGTTCGGACAGTTAATCACCATGCCGTCAGAATCCCCGATATTTTTGTATCCATGCACCACTCCTTTCGGCACAACAACTGCCGTAGGTTTTTCCTCTCCTGCATCAATCTCCAGCATAGAATAATATGTGGGCGATTGAGGGCGGTTATCCCAGAGCCTCAGGCGGAAAGTCGAAGGGCCGAGAAAACAAAATAAATCAGCCTGATCCCGATGTTCATGTGGTCCGCGGGCAATCCCTGGCCGCGTAAATGAAATATATGACATAACAGGGAAAAACTCTTCCGGCAAATCATCTTGACGAAAAAGTTCGGCCAACCAGCCCCGTTCGTCATGGTATTTTTTTAACTCATACACTATTACGTCAGCAATTTGTCCGATTTTGAATTCCATTATTTTCAAGCAACTAAGTTATTTAAATTACGCTCGCCGTCTAATCAAGACGATTTGCCCCGGTTTCTGCAACCAGATTTGATGCCCGTAAGAGACTCTCGAAAGTTCCGGCGTCTGTCCACCATCCGTCCAGTTCATTCCAGCTCATTTCACCGCGTCTGATGTAATGATTATTGACGTCTGTAATTTCCAGTTCCCCGCGGGCCGAGGGTACCAGTGTCCGGATAACATCAAAAACCGTGTTGTCGTAAAAATATATTCCGATCACTGCATAGTCGGATTTGGGGTCCTGCGGCTTCTCGTCGATTCGTACAACACGGTCACCGTCCAATTCGGGCACACCAAAACGCTGCGGGTCGTGAACGCGTTTAAGCATAATTTTTGCTCCGCCGCCCTGTCGCCGGTATTCATCGGCTGCACTCCGGATATTTTTTTCAATTATATTATCGCCAAGCACCACACAAACAGGCTGATCATCGGCAAAATGCTCGACGAGAGAAAGGGCATCCGCTATACCGCCTTCTCCTTCCTGATATGTGTAATTGAGGTGCTTTAGCCCAAAGTCCTTGCCGTTACCGAGCAGACGAAGAAAATCACCTGCCGAATTGCCGCCGGTTACTATCATTATGTCATCAATGCCCGCATTGATGAGCGTCTGAATGGGATAGTAGATCATCGGCCTGTCATAGACCGGTAAAAGGTGTTTGTTGGTAATTTTTGTTAATGGATGTAACCGCGTGCCAAGCCCGCCGGCCAGAATTACGCCTTTCATTCGTTTTTGAAATCAACTCCGTTCCTTAAAAGAAATTATCGCAAAATTCAATTATATTGAAATCCGGAACAGGATTATATGGCGGGTAGAATTCGCCATGCCGCGAATATAGACCATAAACAGGACGCCACGGTGCGAGAGAAATGTAAATTTCAGGTACCGGATATCGCCATTCTATTACTTTCCGACCATCGGTAAATGCTTTCAAATCCTGTAATGCAACCGGATCTCCTTCGGCAGTTACAACCGTCCAGCCTGAATTAGACCCGATCACCATCCAGCCGCGGCTCGTAAAAACTTCGCTGATTGCGTGGGACGGTTGATTGACGGTCGCAAGCGCCGAAAGCAGATTGTCCTTTCCGGCCAGCGAAATAATGAAAATATGACGGACGCTAAATCCCCTCTCCCTTAAAATGAGTTCGATCGTTCGGCTTCTGTCAAAACACAGACCTTTCTGCATTTCGAAGAGCTGCATCGGGCCGCGATCCATACCACGGGGAATTCCCTCATCATGCGATGCAATTTCCAGCACGTTTCTTTGTAAACCGCGAATGTAAGCAAGCTGCTTGTCGAAATCATCTTCCGGCCCTGCTATTTCGAGACCGTTTTCAAAAAATTTTATGTACGGAGTCTGGTATTCGTCAGGATATAGCGGAACGTTATGTATGTAAACAAGTAAAAAGGATAAAACTAAAAGAACTGCGGCAGCTATGAAAACTCTTGATTTCACTAGGTGGGAGACCTCCTGCAATAAAACCTTTCAAAATCATTAAGAGAATCAGATACAAAACTATTCTCTTTAGACGAAAAAAATCATCATTTAGCCGAATTTGTTACGGGGCAAAGTGTTCATTAGGGTGATAGCATTATTTGCAATCAAACGTCAAAGGGACATCCCTGTCCTCTTGAGGAGACCGGATTAAATCCTTCGTGGTTCAGTTTTGGTCAATGAAGCGCACAAACCAGAGTTCGAGCATTAGAAGAGTCCAGAGACGATGTGAATGATCATTTTCGCCGCTGGTATGCCGGGCAACCAATTGCTTCAAAGTATTGGGGCGAATTACTCCACGTGTCAGAGAGCGTTCACTAAGCAATACTTCTTTTAAGAAAGCATTCATTTCGCCGCGCAGCCAATGTCCGATCGGAACACCGAATCCCATTTTTTTGCGGTAGATTACATCACGAGGGACCAGCCTTTCCGCAACTTTCTTCAGCAGCCGCTTGGTGCCGGTTCCGCGCAGCTTTAATTCCTCCGGCAATGAAGCGGCGAATTCAATAAGTTTGTGGTCCAGAAACGGAGAGCGGGCTTCGAGCGAATTCGCCATTGTCGCAATGTCCACTTTGACCAGAAGATCGTTCGGCAGGTAAGTCATCTGATCAACGAATAATGTCGTATCCAGCAGGCCCGTAATTCCATTATTCGCCGCCGAATTATTTGCCTTGGCAAACCATTCACCGATTATGCTCATGGCGGCTTTATTCGCGTCGCCATTGGAACCCAGTTCTGCCAGAAAACTATCCGTAAAAAGGTCTTTCCGGTATTCGGCATCAAAGGCCGATACCCAACGAAAATATCTTTCTGTCCTTTTGAGCGAAGCGGCCTGCACAAAGCGTTTGGCATCGCGCAAACGGGAACGCCGGATTTGCGAAGTCGGCAAAACGGATAAAGGCCATTCGATCAGCGGCTTTCTTACGGCGGCCGGCAGATTTCCGTAACGCTCCGCTAATTGCATTGCCGCATAGCGTTCATAACCTGCGAAACTTTCATCGCCTCCGTCGCCATTCAATGCTACTGTAACGTGTTTTCGCGTTTCGCGTGCGACATAATAGGTCGGAATTGCCGAGGAATCGGCATATGGCTCGCCGTAATGATCAATCAAAACCGGCAGGACATCCAGTGCGTCGGGCTTGACGATAAATTCGTGATACTCGGCTCCTACGTGTTCTGCAACCCGTCGCGCATATTTCAGCTCGCTGAAATCCTGCTCCTGAAAACCTATCGAGAATGTCTTGACCGGAGCATCCGAGAGCTCTGCCATCAAAGCAACGACTGTCGAGGAATCCACTCCGCCAGAAAGAAAAGCTCCGAGCGGGACCTCTGAGATCATTCTTAATTGTGTTGCTTCGCGTAAAATACGCGTGGTTTCTTCTATTGCTTCCTGTTCGGAGATTTTTATTTTCGCGGAAAAATCGGGCAGCCAATAGCGTTGCGTCTCAATCTTGCCGTTTTTCCATCGAAGCCAATGCCCGGGCTCTAGTTTTCTGATCTCTCTAAATGCCGTCATAGGAGCCGGTACGGCAAGATAGGAAACATAGGCATTGATGGCGGCCGGATCAGGTTCCCGCGAAATTTCCGGATGGCTCAGCATTGCCAGAAACTCCGATCCGAAAATAAAATCACCGTTTTGCCTGTGGGAATAAAGCAAAGGTTTTTTCCCTACGCGGTCACGTGCGATAAACAGCTCGCGGTTGTTTTCATCCCAGATGGCAAATGCAAACATTCCGCGGAGATGCTTCAGACAATCCGGGCCGAATTCATCATATAAGTGAATAATTGTTTCGGTATCGGAGTTTGTATAGAACCGTTGGCCGCGGCGTTCGAGTTCGTCCCGCAGTTGCCGGTAATTGTAGATTTCTCCATTGAAGACGATCCATTTGGTTTTGTCGGCGTTATGTATCGGCTGTTTCCCGGATGCAAGGTCAATGATGGCAAGCCGCCGCATCGCCAGCCCGACGTTGTCTTTGAGATAGAATCCGTCATCGTCCGGGCCGCGATGCACTATTGCGCGGTTCATTTTTTCGAGCACATCGCGTTCGACCGGCCGTCCTGAATTATTTATGATTCCTACGATTCCGCACATTTATTTTTTACCCGGCCGGACGAATTGATATTGCCGGCTGTCTCCTTCGGGCGAATCGGCCGGTTATATACTGCCAACCAATACGGCGTTGTGTTATCGCAACGGCCACAAGCATAAACAACAACGGCATTACGGTTTGTTTATGTCTCCATGCGAGCCCGACGTTTGCCAGCCCCCAGATGTGCATTCCCGCATAAAGTGCGCAAAAAGCTACAATCGGTGCGATATCCACAAACTTATCTTTGAAAAAAATCTTCCAGGCCGGAAAGCCGATTATCAAAATAATTGCAATAAAAATATTCTCGACCGCACCGAATGCGCTCCGGGCAGAGCCGCTGAATATCTCCCACGGAAACGGCGCAAGGAAAAAATAAACCGCCGCAACCGGAACGGCCATTGTCGGCGATTCGTATTCTGAATAAATCTCTACGCCCGAACCGGTAGAGGCCGCCGTATTCTCGCGCCAACCTTCGATTACATTACTCAGACGGTCGAGCCGGTCCATGTCTCGTTTGACGACACCGCTCGAGGCTAAAACTATGAAAACGCTGGCAACGATCATCGTGCCGAAGACCGTATTGCGGATCAGATTACGCCCGCCGGCAACAAGAAAACGGAAAAATGCCGCAGCCATAAGCATGTAAATCGAATAAAAACGCATTATGAAGACCGAAAGAAGCACCGGTATTGCAGCAATTCCGTCTTTAATTCTAAGACCCGTCGGATTGCGGATAATCAGATATATAAAAAGCCAGGAAAAGAAGATAACCAGCATTTCTTTCGCCGTCATCGCCGAAAGCAGAATATTCGAAGCCCAGAAGGTAGCAAGGATCGCCGATATTTTCCCGATTTCGGGGCCGAATATACGCCGCCCGAGTCTGAACAGGACGATGACCAGAAGGGCTCCGGCAAAACTGTTGACAACCGAAACAATCATCCGGCTGTGTCCGCCGGCCAGAAAAGTCGGAATTGCCCAGATAAATCCCTGTCCTTCATTCTGACGGTCGAAAAAGACTCTCGCCAGGTCATTGAAAAAAGCATTCAGGCCGCCCTCGTACCATCGCTGAGCCATTCCCCAGCCCGCCGCATAACCCAAAGCATCTTCATCGCCAAAAAGATCCTTCAGATTCCATGCATACATCACCAGCCCCATCCAGAGACGCAGTGCAAAAGCCCAGAGAAAAATACTCACCTGGAAATCCCGATCTTTGTCGGCAATATTCCGGCTCAGAAAGAATGCGGCGGCTCCGGCAAGTATAAGAACAAGCGGAATCGCCATCAGCTCGTCCGGTTTGTCGGAAAATATGATTACGCTCTGCAAAATAAATGCAATATACGTAATTAAAAAAACAAATTTGCCGACTTTGATCATAGCCCTGTTTTCTGCCTTTTACTGCCCGCTTATCTATACATCATCCGGTAAATCCGGATATGAAATCTCTCTTCTCCGTAAAACCCTTTAATGTAAAAACGCAAATCACAAAATAGTGGTACGAGCATCCCAAACGTGACCTGTCCGTTAGGGTATAATGTACAGCAATCAAAAGCCCCTCACTAGTGGCAATGAGCAATAGAACTGTGTAGCGCTTATTGATCACAATTATCTCTTGTAACCAGATTATTTTCGAGGACGAGCGCGTCAAAATTTGCGTTTCGGAAAGTATTAATGGCGTCCTGGGGTGTGCAGACGATGGGTTCCTGCACGTTGAACGAAGTATTCAACAGCATGGGGATGCCGGTGATTTTGCGAAATTCGTCGATCAGTCGCCAGTACCGAGGGTTTGTCTCGCGGCTGACCATCTGCGGTCGTGCGGTCCCATCTACGTGAACCACCGCCGGGATCCTTGCCTTGTATTCTTCCGCCACCTTGATCACCGTTATCATAAAAGGATCGTGGTGATCGACGCCGAACACCTCGCGGCCGGCTTCTTCATGCATTGACGGCGCCAGCGGGCGAAACCATTCGCGCAGTTTGACCTTGTGATTAAGTATCTCGCGTATATCGGCACGGCGCGGATCGGCCAGAAAGCTGCGTGCGCCGAGTGCCCGCGGGCCGAACTCCATGCGGCCATTGAACCAGCCGATGATAGCTCCTTCCGAGATCATCTTCGCGAGCCGCGGCAGCAGAACGTCGTCGTCCAGCGTTTCGTATTTTAGGCCCTCTGAATCGAGTGCCTCCCTGCATTCTTCGTTGGAAAAACCTGGCCCCCAATACGCGTGTTTCATCTCGAAAGACCGAGGTTTTCCAAGTATCTGATTCCAGACGTAAAATGCAGAGCCCAGCGAACATCCTGCATCGCCTGCCGCCGGCTGTATGAAGAACCGCTTGAACGGCGTCTCATGAAAGATGCGGCCATTCATGACCGAATTGAAAGCCACGCCGCCGGCCATGCAGAGGTTCTCTTCGCCGGTCATCTCGTGGATCTTTTTGACAAGATGTATAGCTGTCTCTTCGAGGGCCTTTTGTGCAGAACATGCCACGTCCCAATGATGCTCTTCGAGTTTTTCGCCAGGCATGCGCGCCGGACCGAGTTCCTTCACAATTGCGTCGGGAAACTGGTAATGTTTCGCCAGATGATGGTCCAGTACACGAATGTTAAGCCTGAAATCGCCGCTGCCATTCGTAGAAAGCACCTTTTCGCGGAAAAAATCGACGTATTTCGGTTTGCCGTACGCGGCCAGACCCATCACTTTCCATTCATCTCCGGCAAACATATCGAAACCAATGTAATTAGTAACTGCTGAATAAAACTGCCCGAGGCTATGCGGTAGCTTGATACGCTTTAGAACTTCTATCCGGTTTCCCCTGCCCCTGCAAAAGAGCGTGGTCGTATCCTCGCCCGTTCCGTCCCAGGTCAATATCGCCGCCGATTCAAATGGCGAGACAAAAAATGCTGACGCGGCGTGGGTCTGGTGATGTTCGAGGAAATGGAATTTGAAATTTGAATCGCCGAAATGCTCGCGGAGCCGTTTAGGATGACGAAACATTCCGAGATAGCTGTCGCTTACCTGAGCAATGCCGCGGTCGGCGCGCGCCTTGAACATATCCCGCGATATCAGAGCCGAGCGTGCCGCCTGCATAGCCTTGTGCCGCAGAATCCAAGGCTTCCAATAATGCCCGACGTGGGCAACGTCCTTTAGCGTAATGCCTGCCTGATTGAGACAAAATTCGATCGCCTTGTACGGGAACCCGCTATGATGTTTAACGCGCGAAAACCGCTCTTCCTCGACGGCGGCAATGAGTTCGCCGTCCTTAATTAGCGACGCCGCCGAATCTCCTAGTGTTGTCAGGCCGAGAATATACATCTAATCTTTAAGCGGAAGCCCGAGTTCGTAGAGAGCTTTTGGGTCGAGATCGGCTTCGTTGTCCCAGGCGACACTGCTGAAACTGACGCGGGCTGTTTTGAACATTCTCATATCGCGAAGCTCACGGAAAATGCCTTTGTCCAGATAAGGTTTCATATCAAATACCTTTCGCTCGCCGTTAGCAAAAGTCAACGCCAACGTGTAATCGTCTCTCGCCTTTACGTCTTTTACTTTCCAGTGCATAATTACCTCAAAGGTTCGATCGGAAAAGGTTTCTCATGATTCTGACATAGCTACAAATTTGCCAAAAGATCATCTCTGTAAATTTCGATCCAAGCCTGTACAAGCCTTGTCTGCCGCCTCGGGAAATCCCCGACACTTCGCCATCTTCGATCGAAAATACTGCCTCCCACCCTGATAGTACGCATGAATGTGTGTCGGAGCGTGGTTCCTTCGGCGGGGAAAACATCCTAATCACAATTCCAAAAAATATTGAAATAGTGGGATACACACTATTTTGCCAAACTATGTTCCGGGCGAAATATTTACCAAACCTTTGGCGCGATCACCTTTGCAGAATACTCATTCTCTACTGTCCTTCTGCCGGCCTCGCCCGGCCCGGCTCTTAGCTCAGGTGAGTGTATCCGCAGCTTCAGTTTTGCTATCCAATCCGCCGGATCGATAGCAAGAAACCCGTTTTTGCCGCCTGTGATGATTATAGAATTTACGCCAAACGGCGAGCAAATGGCCGGCATGCCGGGCGCCATATATTGCAATGCTCCGAGGCCGCATTTGCCGACGTCTATTATGCTCAGGCCGATCTTTACTCTTCGGCCGATTTTGTAGCCGAAAATATGCCTGTATATCGTGCATTTCAATATAGACGGCAGAAATGCAATGGCGGCTTTGATCAATAAGCGAATCTTCATTTATCGGCTGCGGCACGCAAAACTTTCTCCAGCTTTGCCGCCTGTTGATCTATTGTGTAATGCCTTAATGCGAAATTGCGGCCTGCGATTCCCATATTTCGTCTTAATTCCGAATCTGCAAGCAACCGCTCAAGAGAATTATACCAGTCTTCATCGGATGTGGCATTGAAATGCGTTTCCCCGTCAATCCCCATCTCCGAGCAGATACCGACCGGAGACATGACAAAAGGCACGCCGACCGACATATATTGAATAGCCTTAAAGCCTGATTTCCCGCGTATCCAGTCTTCGCCCGCATGCGGAGCCGGAAAAATCGGATAAAGGCCGATATCGAGAGAACGGAAATCATCCGGCTCCCTTTCCAGCGACCACTGCAGATTCTCGGTTTCGACCTCCTGCAGGTTCAATGACTCTTTTCCCGAACCTACGATTTTCAATTTGAATCTATATCGTTCCGCAAGCCGTCCGAGAACAGGGAATATTCGCTCGAGCGATGAAAAAGTCGAATGCGTCCCGATCCAGCCAATCACCGGCCGGTCATTTTCTTTGACGGATGGAGTAAAAATCTCCGTATCAACTACGGTTGGAATAATTTCGGCCTTTGTCCCAAAACCGGATACATACTCGGCTATGAAACGGTTGCCGCATGTTACGGCGGCCGCCCGTCTTATCAGCCTGTCTGTTTTACCGAAAAATTTCAGTGCACTCGCCATGCGTCCAAACCGCGGACTGACATAACGGACATAAGTCGCATCGTCCAGATCCAAAACCAAAGGCAAATCGCCGGCGGCCGCTATCAGCCGCTCAAAAATCTCCGGGCCGAAAAACATCGCTTCCCGCTGAACGAATAAAAGATCATATCTGCCTGCGGAAAAAATCTCTCCGAACCGCTTGAGAAGCGGCCCCGCAAGCCGAAACGGAATCTGCAACGCGTGCGAATTATAAAATGCTTTGAATGATTCGCTGTCGAGAAATGGACTGAGAGTCAATTCCAAGCCTCTGGAAGCAAGCGGCCGAATAAACTGCTCTACCCGAAAGCGCGTCGCCGCCGCCTCTTTTGGAAAACTGCTCAAACATAGAATCTGCATCTATCTTTTATAACCAACCGCTGTCCAGTATGCAGTCGAAGAAAATTCGATGTCGGTTAGTCCGCAGCGCTCCATCATATCCTGCATCTCCTTTTGGGTGAAGCGCTTTTCCAATCTGGTTTCTGAATCGGTCGAGTGCATCCGTGCGCATTGTATAAAAACTTTTGTCACGATATTGTGAAAGCGGAAAATGCTTTGGATCCAAACCTGCTTTTCCGGCCAGCAGTGCCAATCTGGCAAGCGGGTAATATACTGCCGCGGCTATTATTTGACTTGCAAAATATCGGAGCGGAAACGGCATTTTACTAACGCCGCGTCTGATGTTATCCGTTAATTTCCATAAATAACGGTACCAAATGGGTCTGTTGTCAAACCTGTAATAGAGATAAAGCAGGAAAGGAGCTCCGGGTTTCAATTTGGCGACACACTTTCTCAGACCATCCTCCGTATCAGGTATATGATGCAAAACACCAAGACAATAGCCAAAATCGCAGCTTTCATCGGCAAGCGGGATTTCATCTACTCCGGCACGATGAAATTCACAATTGGAAAAATCCGTCAGGTTTTTCCCTGCAACTTCAATCGCATTGCTTGGATCAATTAAATGTAGTTTTCCTACACGCGGCGCCACCAGTTTTGCCCAACGCCCGCTGCCGCAACCAAGGTCAAATCCGACTGCATCCGGTGGCAACATCTCCCACGGAAACTTTTCGAAATAACCTTCAAAAATTCTCCTGATTTCTTCGGGATCAAGCAAAGACTGGTCAAACCTTGCCCATTCGTCTCCAAATCCTTCAACAACTTTATTGTTAATATTACCGGACATGAATGCCAGCCTCGTTTGCCATTCCCCGTATGGAAATCCATTCTTCACGCACCATAAATCCGCCTGTATCCAAGCCCGCCAACCGACGTCAGATCAAACTCCGCGATTGCAGTCTCACGACATTTTGCCGATACATTTCCCAATTGTTCAATATAATCAAAAGCTTCAAAATACGCCTGTTTTTCAAATTCCCGAACTATCACCCCGATGCCATGCTTCAGGATCAATGTGTCAACATCGCCGACGCCCGCATTTGCAATTACCGGCAGCCCGCAGGCAAGATATTCTGCAATTTTTGTCGGCGATGACGATTGCTTGGAATAGCAGCTCTTGATAAATGAAACGGCAATATCCGCCGCGCACAAGTATCGCGGCAGGTCTTCGGCTGCCACACGCCCGACAAAAAACTGCTCTGGCTGATAACCTTTTCCGGTCAGCAATCTCTTTATTTCTTCAGGATTGCTCTGAGTCAAAATCATTGCAAAGGCGTCTCGATATTTTTCACGAAAAGCCGCAAACAGTTCGATCGTTTCTTTTGTCAGATACCAGCCGCCAAATGACCCCACATATACCAGCACTCGCCGGTCATTTATTCCAAACTGCTGCCTGACAAGTTTGCGGTTTTCTTCATTTGCCGCGGCAAAGCGTTCCGGATCCACACAGCACGGTATCACCTCGACCGGGCGGCCGAGGCGGTCGCGGCCTGTTTCGCGTGATTCGGGAAAGAGGATATCCCTGGCCTTTTCCGTCAGGACGACGAATGCGTCCGATTCTTTCATCAGCCATTTTTCAATCGTCTTGGCGGTGCGGTAGAGCAGGCCGCCTTCGGGCCAGATGCCTGCATCCGTATATTCCTCGGGCATAAAACCGCGGATATCAAAGAGCAATTTGGGTTTCTTGCGTGAAAACTTCCTTGCCGATGCCCCCATCAGCGTTGCCACGTGCGAACGCCCGTGGAGGACGTCGTATCGTGCTATCCGCCGCCGGATAAAAACCGAGCCGCGGAGAATGTCCCACGCCGTCGCCAGTGCCGAAGGTCTTTTGTGATACCCGAGCCAATGCCACCGGATGCCCTCGGCCGCAAGACGATTGCGGATCTGCCCGAATTCCGCGCGGTCGGCCGGCGTCCGCCGCGGCTCAAAGGTCAGCAGCGAAACCTCGAAGCCGCCCTTTTTAATCTCCCGCAAATACGGCAAAACCTGCGTCTGCACGAGCGGCTCGCGCACGCCGAAATAACAAATGTACAGAGTTGCCGGCACTATCTCGATTCGCCCCCGCCCTTCGTCTCTCCGCTTTGATTGGTTTTCATCCGTAGTTTGGAAAATTTCCTGAAAGGAAACGCCGCAAAATAACCGATCCCCGCCGGACGATACCAAACGCTCTTCGCCGCCGTCCGCAAAAAATCGCTATACTGCCCCGAGCGAAAATAAGACCCGGCAAGAACGCGAAACAAGTTGCCGTAATACTCATCCCTGCGATCTTGGTGCTCACCGACTTCAGCAAACGCCTTGTCGAAACAAAGAACCATGTCCTTCTCCATTAGATGGATATTCCCGTGCATATTGCTGTTGTGCATCCTATACTTCACCAAAGGCTTCGGAATAAAAATAAACTCCCCCAATCTGGATAATCGAAAACAAAAATCCCAATCCGCTGCTGTAGATAGACGGGTATCAAACCCGCTAATAGTTTCAAAAATCCTTCTACTCACTAAGCCCGTACTTGCAATTCCGACGGTCGCTGGCTCATTAAAGCCTAGCAATGTCGAAGTGACGTTTCCTGATTTGCCTTCGACTAGAGAACCTAATGGTTTACCATCGGGGTCGATCAACTGCATTCCGCAATTCGTGAAAACCGCCCCTGGAGACTCCTCAAGCTCATGGATTTGTATAGCGATCTTCTCAGGCAGCCAAACGTCATCGGCGTCAAGGAAGGCGATATATTCTCCCTTAGATTCGGCTACGCCGCGGTTTCGGGCTACGCAGACCCCGGAGTTCTCTTGCTCGATTATCTTTATTCGTTTGCGGTATTTCTCAAGAACCTCGAGCGAATTATCCTTTGATCCATCATCAACAACAATGACCTCGATGTTCGGATAGGTTTGTCCGAGAGCGCTTTCTACCGCCTCGCCAACGTAGCGGGCGTAGTTATAGTTAGGAATGATTGCGCTTACAAGGGGCTTCATCTCTTTCGGCAAACGGCAAGCTGGACCGGTGCGGTTGCTAGGTTCTCACTTGAAAATAGGTAATCAGCCTCGGTCGGGTAAAATGGCCGTTTCCAGATGGCTTCGCTGAGGCTCTCCCGAAGCCTGAGCGGCAGCTTGTTCATTATCTTCCACCCCAAAAGCTTTGCCTGGATGGCAGGTTTTCGTGGCAATCTCTGCTGATCCAGATAAAACGGCGAAATGCGCTTCCCTATCTCCAATGACTGTCCCAAATGCTCCACAATCAAAAATACCTTGCTAAGCTCCTCGGCAAGCTCCTCGGGTGTATATTCGTAAATGTGAAATGGGTTCGATGGCTTTCCATCGACCGGCCGTGTGTAATTTGCATTCGGCGTTGAAAGTAGCAATAAGCCGCCGGGTTTCAGGACCCGTGCAAGCTCCCCGAGAAATGCAGCTCGTTCATTCAAGTGCTCAATAGTTTCAAAAGAAGTGACAACGTCAAAACTCTGGTCATTGATCGGAAGCCGAAGGCCGTCTCCTATGAGCACTCCTGCATTTGTTCCACATTCTGACCGTGCCTGAACCGCCGCCTCCGCATCTACATCCACTCCGCAAACAAAACTGGCTGTCCGCTGAAGCAATCCGATCCCGTAACCGGTCCCGCAGGCAATATCAAGAACTCTTTTCCCTTCGACCCTTTCAAGCGCAAAGCGATATCGGGCCGCATGCTCTCCCCAATAGGGAGAAAGCCGCCCGGAATCGATTACATTAGCACCCTGAAATCTTTCGGAAGCTCCCATCTTACCTATCTCTCATCAAATCCTGGTAGCACTTGAACTGTGCACTCACGAAACGATCCAATCCAAACTTTTCTTTTACACTTCTTTCCCCTTCGTTCGCCATCTGGTTTCGAAAATTCTCATCTCGAAGCATCCGTAAAATTGCCTCTCTAAGCTGATTGGCATCGCCCGGCGGAACAATTAATCCTGATTCACCGTCAGTGACGATTTCCGGAACGCCGCCTACCGAAGTAACAACAACTGGCGTGCCGACGGCCATCGCCTCAACAATTACTTGTCCGAAAGACTCCGAAAGTGATGGATGAACCAAAAGATCCATCGCCGCCATGCAAGCTGCGACATCGCTGCGATAGCCAGCAAAAATAACCTTGTCGCTCAACCCAACTCGCCCGATTTCCTTTTTTATCTCACTACGATCCCCATCACCCAATAACAAAATGCGAATCTCAGGAACGTCACGAATAATATCGCTTACCGCCTGAAATAGAAATCGATGTCCTTTATTCTTGAAAAAGCGTCCAACACATCCGATCACAAAGTTATCGACTAAGCCGAATTCTTCACGAACTTTCTGCGCCTCATTTTGCAAGTTTTCTGGTTGCTCAAAGTCAAACCCATACGGAACCACTCGGACATTTGACACATCTTGACCTTCAACTTCTGACATAAACCGCTTCGTCGCGTTCGATGGAACTACGACGAGATCCGCTGAATCATTCGTCCATTTATCTAGATAAACGTGAACTGACGTACCTAACAGATAAGTCTCATCTAAATGATGTCGCGAAACAATAAGCTTACACGACGGAACAAATCTTCGAGCAATTACCCCTAATATAGCAGCATCGAACAAATGCGTTTGCAGGATATCGATTCTATGTTTACGCAAAATCGAAACCAGTCTCTTCAGTCCAAGCGGGTATTTGATCCGACTCACTGTTCGTAAACACTCATAATCAATGAGTGGATTCCTTAATATCCACTCGGGAATTTCACGGCTCCCCGTAGTTACGAAAACTTGCTTAATTCCGTGATCGCTCCCGGCTTCACCAAGGAATCGAAAGTAATTGCTATCGACGCTAGTCGAGCATAAATGACACACGGTTAATACTTTTTGATCTTCCATTACAGCGAGTCGCGCTTGAGATGACCTAGCCTATCCTCAATTTTCGGTACCCACGGAGCCAACTTCGCTCGTCACTGTCAAGTATATAGAACCAACAGACCAGTATGTAGGCGAGGAAGTTGATGCCGAAAATAATCAACTTGGATGTTACGTCCAATGCATAGGCCCAAGATACCCCCAGCGTTAAAGCAAAGAAGAAATAAACGATAATCGGACCAAACAATCCCCTCCGAAATAATGAAAATCGAACGGAAGTCACTTTTCGTGCGAATACAAAAATCAACAAAGCATCGATTGACACACGTATAGACCATGCAAGGGCGGCACCTATGATTCCCATCGAGTGAGTGAGAAAAATGGCAATTAGAAGAAAAGGAACGAGTTCGATCAAATAGATGCGGGCCAATGTGTCTGTCCTGCCTACCGAAACGATGACGGCATTCGGAACATAACCAAGAACGTAAAAACTCACTCCAATTATTAGAACGAGAAATGGAGTTGTGCTTTCGAGGGCAAATTCCCTTCCGGCCCAAAGTTCGAAGAACTCAGAAGAGATCAGGATCAGAAATGAACATACAGGCACGATTCCACAGAGCATCATTACTGCCGCTCGATTGAACAACATTTTCGCTTGTTTAAGTTCATCCCGATTCAAGTATTGCGTGAATGCGGGAATTAAGGACTGCACGAGAGAAGATGCCAAAAGAGTTGTCATTGAGGCAAATGTAAAGGCGAGCGAGTAATATGCCAGCTCTTTCACAGATAATAGGTAGCCGACAATTCCCTTTTCTGCATTGAGTAAGAGCAAGACTGCCAACCCGGCAAAAACTAATCCAACCCCGAACGAAAGCATAGGTCGAACATAGTTTGCATCAACTCTAAACCCGAATATCTGGGGTAGGAACTTCCTTGCGGCCATCCCATGTCCGAGGAGGTTCAAGAGGCTGGCAGCTAGGAGGACGGTTACGGCGCCGATTATTCCGTAGCCTAGATAAAGGACTATAGGTGTTGCGATCAGGCCAATAATGCGGGACGTAGCGTTGATTAGCGTGTTCAGGTCCATTCGCAGGCGGGCGAGCTGGGGTGTGTTAAATATTCCGCAGAGAAAGTTTACGACGAAGGTTATGGCGGCAAGCCGTAATGCAAAAACGGCGTCAACAAAGAGGTATTCCGGGACGCTGAAAAGACCAACAATCCTTGGGGAAAAGATCATTAATCCCGCGGCCACCGGCAGCGAAGAGCAAAGCGCAATAAACGCTGCCGTTCTTACGATCCGGGCTTCTTTTTCCTGATCACCCTCGGCGTAGGCCTCGCTGCCGAATTTGGTCGAGGCCATCGACATGCCAAAATCCGCAAATGAAAGATACGTAGGTATCAGTCCGATCAGCACAAAAACCCCGTAGCCCTCGGCGCCGAGGAGCCGTATCGTGAAGGGCGTAGTAACAAGCGAGACGAACAGCGGCGCTACCTGACCGAGAAGGGTCCAGAGCGAGCCCTTCACGACGCGGGTCGTCATTCCTGCCGTTGATGGCCGCTTTAAAACTTCCGGCCTGTCAATGTTTTCGCCTGAAATTTCGGCTGCCATTATGTTTGTATTGCCGGTATTGCCGGCTGATTTGCTTGATTTTTGCTTATCTTGTACCAAAGCGTGCGGATGCGGCGCGCCGAAGCGTCAGGAGCCGGCGGTAAATTCCGCGATTTCGCTTTCGGCGGCGGCGAGCAGTTCGCGGATTGCCGGAATATCCAGATTTCCGTCGCGTGAGGAATATTCGCCGTCGAGCGCGGCCGGCGTTTCATTGCCGCGCAGTTCCGGCAGAACCGGCATAATCGCATAATGCCGTCCGCGGTCGGCCGTCCGGTAGCATTCTTCTTCGGAGATCATGATTTCGTGAATTTTCTCGCCGGGCCGGATACCCGTAAAGACTATCGGCAGTTCGCGTCCGTCCATCATCGCTTTTGCCAGGTCAACTATCCGCGCCGAAGGCACCTTTGGCACATAGGTCTCGCCCGGTGCTGCCTCTGAGAGAGCGGCAAAAATCGTGTCAACCGCACGGTCCAGCGACAGCAAAAACCGCGTCATCTCCGGCAAAGTAACCGTCAGCGGCTTATTCTGCCGAATCTGTTCGCGAAAGAGCGGCACGATCGAGCCGCGCGAGGCAATCACGTTGCCGTATCGTACGCAGATAAAACGCGTCCCGGCGGCGTCCCGATTTGCCTCGATCAGTATCCGCTCCTGCAAAGCCTTTGTCATACCCATTACGTTTATCGGCTTGCAGGCCTTGTCCGTCGATACGCCGACCACAGTCTCCGGCCGCAGACCCATCTCGCGAACGGCGCGGACAATGTTTGCCGCCCCTATTACGTTTGTCTGCACGGCCTCCATGGGAAAATATTCGCACGACGGCACCTGCTTGAGCGCCGCTGCATTGAAAACCACATCCGCATCGCGCATCGCCGCCGCCAGCGAAGCAAGATCGCGGACATCGCCAATCCTGAACCGCAAACGGTCACGCGAATTTTCATAAATCACGTCATCCGTCGCCGCCTCACGATGTAAATACCCGAGCCGCATATAATGCTGCTTGGCTTCATCGCGCGAAAAAACAGTTATCGTCTCCGGTAACCCGACCTCTCCGCGCAGCAGCCGCCGAACCAGCGTCTGACCCAGAGAACCGGTCCCGCCCGTTACCAAAACCCTTTTGCCTTCAAGCATTTGTCCCTTCATTGCCAATCACGCCGGAGATTTCTCCGACCGAGCAAATAGCATAACACGCCGCCGCCGCCCGAGACGAGCCCAAGATTCCGGATATGCGTGATATGCCAAAAATGCGTAACTTTCCCGATATGCGTGATATGCGTGATATGCGTGATATTCCGGACTCCGAAACCCGGATCGAATCCTGCCGCAATAAAATTAAAAGACGCCCGTAACCGGAAAGCGCAAAAAATGCGGGCAGGAAACAATATTTCCACACCCGCCGCCGGAAAGCCAAAAAAGAAAACGGGCCGGAATTCTACCGGCCCGCAGGCACTGCCCGGATTGTAATACTGGCTCCGCAGGTAGGGCTCGAACCTACAACCCTTCGGTTAACAGCCGAATGCTCTGCCATTGAGCTACTGCGGAAAAAATCTGACCCGCCGGTACAGCCCCGGCGCGAACTTTAAGATTAAAAACTTCACGGCCCGTTGTCAAGCCCTCAGCGGACTGTAAAGAGCCATTTACCGCTTTCGCGGCTGCCGGAATTTAAAATCTGCCGACAGGTCGGTATAATCCTTTTTTCCGATGATTTCCTAGAGGTTTATACGTGCGTCACGAGTTAATTCTGATCCTCGATTTCGGTTCGCAATACACTCAGCTTATCGCCCGCCGGATACGCGAACAGGGCGTCTATTGCGAAATTCATCCATACAATACGCCGATGGAAAAATTGCTGGCGATGCAGCCGAAAGGCGTCGTGCTTTCCGGCGGCCCTTCAAGCGTTACGGATCCGGATGCACCCCGTCCTGCACGGGATTTTTACGAAAAAATCAGCGTGCCGGTGCTCGGGATCTGCTACGGTATGCAGTTGATCGCCGCAGATCTCGGCGGCCGCACCGAACCCGCCGAACGCCGCGAATACGGCCATGCCAAACTGAAAGTGCTGAGCGGCAAAACGCTGCTCTTCGATGAATTGCCGTTTGAACTCGATGTCTGGATGAGCCATGGCGACCACGTTGTCGAATTGCCGCCCGGATTTCGCCAAACCGCCACGACCGGCCACGTCGTAACCGCAATGGAATGTGCCGAACGCAGTATCTACGGCGTCCAGTTTCACCCTGAGGTCTCCCATACACCGCTCGGACGCGAGGTATTGCGGAATTTCCTTTTCAAAATCTGCAAATGTTCTGCCGACTGGACGCCGGCCGGCTTCATCCGCGACGAAATCGAAAAAATCCAAAAAACGGTTGGCGAAAGCGGCAACGTCATCTGCGGACTCTCCGGCGGCGTTGATTCTACCGTAGCCGCCGTGCTGGTCCACGAAGCAATCGGCAACCGCCAAACCTGTATTTTCGTCAATAACGGCGTCCTCCGTCACCGCGAATTTGAGGGCACGCTGGAGCTTTATCGTGATAACCTGCATCTAAATGTCCGCGGCGTTGACGCCTCGGATGAATTCTTTGCTGCTCTTGCCGGCATCACCGATCCGGAGCAAAAAAGAAAAATCATCGGCGGGAAATTTATCGAAATTTTCGAACGCGAAGCCCGTAAAATCGGCGACGCTGAATGGCTCGTCCAGGGCACTCTCTATCCCGACGTCATCGAATCCGTCAGCCTCCGCGGTGCCTCGGTAACAATTAAAACGCATCACAATGTAGGCGGCCTGCCGGAAAAAATGCGGCTCAAATTGATAGAACCGCTCCGTGAACTGTTCAAGGACGAAGTCCGCTCAATCGGCCGCGAACTGGGAATTCCCGAAGCGATTCTTGAACGCCATCCATTTCCGGGTCCAGGACTTGCCGTCCGCATTCTCGGCGAGGTTACGCCGGAAAAAGTCTCGCTGCTTCAAGAAGCCGACCGTATTTTTATGGAGGAACTCAAATCCACGGGACTTTACGACAAGGTCTGGCAGGCTTTTGCAGTTCTTTTGCCTGTCAATTCCGTAGGCGTTATGGGCGATTTCCGGACTTATGAAAAAGCCGTTGCGCTTCGCGCCGTAACATCGTCCGATGGAATGACTGCCGATTGGGCACGGCTTCCATTTGACTTTCTTGCCCGCGTATCCTCGCGAATCACGGGCGAAGTCCGCGGCATCAACCGCGTCGTTTATGACATTTCTTCTAAGCCGCCGGGCACGATCGAATGGGAATAGGCGAAACTTTTTTTGTTAAAGTGCAGTATTATGCTGCATATGAACCAACCGACACATCCGCGCCGAATCCTGCAGTTTTTATTTTTTTTGGGTTTTGTTTCCGCATTGCTCGCCGGCAATGTCGCCGCCCGGCAGCTTGACATCCGATACACCGTTTCGATTGCCGATGCGGCGAAACGCCAGTTTCACGTAAAAACCGAGATTTCCGGCATCAAACAGCAGCAACTTGACCTGAGCCTGCCTGCGTGGGCTCCCGGCTGGTACGTCATTGAAAATTACGGCAAAAACATTCTGCGGTTTACCGTCAGCGATGCCACGGGCAAGCGCATCCAGCCGCGGATGATTAAAAAGCAGATCTGGAGAATTGATACAAACGGACAGGAGAAAATCATCATTGATTTTGATTACAGGGCTGACGTACTTGGATTGAATCAGGCGAAAATCGGTGACGATTTTGCGTTTTTTACCGGTATCCAGCTTTTCCTTGAACCGCTCGGCTACCGAAACAATCCAAGCACCTTGCGAATTGATCCGCCGGCAGGCTGGAAATTGATATCGCCGCTCGAACCCGCCGGACAGCCGAATACCTTTCGCGCCGCCGACTATGACACACTGGTTGACGCACCGCTTCTAATAGGAAATTTTGATTTGACGGAATTTCAGGTAGAAGGCAAACCGCATTATTTCGCCGCCTATCCCGCGGGAGTTTTCAATTCCGAAAAAACGCAACGTTTTACTGAAATGCTTGGCCGTACAATTCAGGCACAAAGCGCCATCTTCGGTGGACTCCCATATCAACGTTACGTTGCCTTTTATTTCTTTCGCCCTGCGGAATCGAATGCCGGCGGAGCGCTCGAACATCTGAATTCCTACGTTGCCTTTGCTCCGGCCGGAGCGAATTCGACGCCGGAAAGCATTATCGGCACAGGTTCTCATGAATTTTTTCATTTGTGGAATGTCAAAAGAATCCGGCCGGCTGAAATGTGGCCCTACGATTACACACGCGAAAATGAAACGCCGCTGCTCTGGTTCTCGGAGGGATTCACAAACTACTATGGCGTCCTCGCAACCTATCGCGCGGGCATAACCGGTAAAGAGCAGTTCATCGCCGCAGCCGCCCGGGCCGCCGCCGGCGTCGAAAACACCGAAGCACGTCATTACATTTCGCCGGCAGATTCGTCCGTTTCCACCTGGCTCGGTTACGATACACCGCTCGCCTTCGGCATTTCATACTATACACAGGGACAGAACCTTGCCGCGCTTCTCGACCTTTCAATCCGCAATGATACCGACGGGAAATCAAGCCTCGACGATTTGCTCCGGATCTTGTACAACGAACATTATCGGCGGGGACGCGGTTTTACAAGCGATGACCTGATAGCACACCTGAACAAAATCACCGGCAAGGATTACAGGGCTTTCTTCGATGATTACGTTTTCGGCGTCAAGGTGCCGGACTATGACAAGATATTCGGTTACGCGGGGCTCCGCCTGGAAAGAAAAAATCAGTTTACTCCTGATTTCGGCTTCTCCGCACGTGCGCGCGGCCAGGGATTAACACTTACCGGCGTAGAGCCTGCCGGAGCGGCAGCCGAAGCCGGCTTGCGTACGGGTGATACCATAATCAAAATCGACGGCGTCTCTCCCTTTGAAGCCAGGCTCGGCGATTCGGCCGGTAAAACACTGACATTGGTCGTTATCCGTTCAGGACAGGAGATGGAGGTAAAGCTGACTCCGAAAAGCCGGTCTTACGTTGAATACAACCTGGTTGAATCGGAAAATGCCACGCCGCGGCAGATAAACATTCGTCAGGGCTGGCTGAAAAGATAGCCGGCCGCTGAGATTTAAGCCGGCCGCACCGGCGGTGTATCAATTTTCTTTTTTCTATGATAAACTAGGGTACCGCTCGCAATTCAGGTTCACTGCCTTTATTTACGGACGGTAGGAA
>FUFK010039067.1_pt1 | contig 37756 bp, 32 predicted proteins | sample 1021851 | NCBI WGS metagenome assembly FUFK01 (sample SAMEA51879418, study PRJEB19060) | metagenome
CCTTTTTCCGATGGTTTCGATCGGCACCTGATCTTATACAACTTTGTATTGCTTAGAACTTCTCAATGGAAGCTACACCATAATCATACTTGGAAGGTGTAATTTTTAATCTTTGGCGATCGTTACCTTTCCGAAGAACTACAATATATTTTTCATTGTCTAGTTGATCGCTTATTCCACGAGCCTGGTACTTATTTCTGGTCATAGTCCAGCCCATGTATTCTCCAAAAACTTCGTTTCTAACCAGGGCTGGTAAGGCGATATCTTTGAACATCTGGCTGGTCTTTAAAAGATTTCCTTTTTCGTCATAGGTAGCTTCTAAATAACCTTTTTTACTCCGTAGTGTTACGATCACGTCTCCAGACTTAATATCGGCTTCATCCAGGTAACGATGGATATCGAAATTGGCTTTGGTAAATGCAACTGCATCAGATTGAAACTGAGCTGCAAATTTCTCCTTAACCTTTACAAGTCCGTTGGGATAATCCTCAAAAATAAGGTTGGCGGTTGGACTAAAATTAATTCTGGTCTCATCCAGCTGAATCACATCCTGTGCCTGGGCACCGATGCTTAAAACAAAAGCGAAAATAATAATGATGAACTTTTTCATGATGTAAAAATTTAATGATGAATAATTGATTATTGATATTTTCAAAATTACATCACTTACACCTTGCTGAAAATCACTTAAGTAGCATATCTAAAATTAAATCTTATTTATTCTGTTATTTTCCAGATGTTGAATTAAGAGAGATACATCTTCAACCTGCACCTTGTTTCTGGATATCTTAATAAGCCCCATTTTCTTCATTTTCTGTAGATGTCTGTTTACCACTGCACGACTGGAGCCAATTAAATAAGCCAGCTCTTTATCTGGAAGGTCATTAATATTTTGCAATTTATTAGATGTTTTATCTATGTTCTTCAGGAGTAAATGCAGTAAACGTGTTGTTATATCGCTAAATACCAACTGCGAAACATTCTCTTCCAGCATTCGCATGTATCTTCCTGCATAACTTAGGAAATTCTTGTAATACTCAGGATAGGACTGTAACCAGTTTCTCAGTTTATCCATAGGAATAGCGAGTACTTCTGTATGATCCAGACATTCATAATAGGCCTTGTGCTTGATTCCGTCCAGTAAGCAGAAAAGATCAAATACATCGCCATTTTTCAATAAAAAAACGGTATGCTCCTTGGCGCTTTCAAAGTCGGCATGATACATTTTAATTCTACCATTTTTTATGATGTAAAAATGGAACAGGAATTTTTCACAATGTACCAGACAGGTTTGTTTTGGCCATTTTTCTACGTAGAAGCTTCCTGAAAGTTCTTTAAAATGCGCTTCAGAAACATCAGTAAATAAACCGCATTCCTGTAAAACTGAATAGTTATTCTGGTGAATGAAATCTTTATCGTGCAAATCCTCGGAATTTAGTTGGTTAATTTTCCGGGGGGATATTATCTGATCGATTGTTTTGGAGACAGTAAAATCAGTTTGATTAGCGAATCACTAATTTACAATAATTATAAGTAGCATACGGCTTAAAATAGATTCTATAATGTCTAATTTATTTTTGACTAAAGCTTAAAATGGTTTATTTTTGCAAAATTGCTTACTATAAAGGACTATATGGCGTCAGAAACATTTGGAATTGAGAAAAAGAAGGTCGACAAACAATTATATGATTACCAACAGAAAGATATAGATAAAATTTTCGGGGTTATTGAAGAGCATCCCGAAAACTATAATCTTCTATATCAATTACCTACAGGTGGAGGGAAGACAGTGATTTTCTCTCAAATGACCAGGGAATATATTCAAAGAACCAATAAAAAGGTTCTTATACTAACTCACCGTATCGAATTATGTAAGCAAACTTCCAAAATGCTTTCAGGATTTGGAGTGCGTAATAAAATTATTAATAGTAAAGTAAAGGAGTTACCAGATCAAAATGACTACATGTGTTTTGTAGCCATGGTGGAAACTCTTAACAACCGACTGAATGACGAGAAGCTTAAAATCGAGGATATTGGGCTNGTAATTATAGATGAAGCACACTATAATAGTTTCAGAAAACTCTTCAAGTTTTTTGAGAAGTGTTTTATTCTGGGAGTGACCGCTACACCGCTTAGTTCAAACATCAAGCTACCTATGAAAGATAATTACCGCGAACTTATCGTTGGTGATTCTATTACATCTTTGATTGAAAAAGGCTTTTTAGCAAAATCTAATATTTATAGCTATAATGTTGGCCTTACGAATTTAAAAGTAGGGATGAACGGTGATTATACTGTTAAATCTTCCGAAGAACTTTATTCGAATTATAGCATGCAGGAGAAGCTCCTAAATGCTTATTATGAGCGTTCTCGCGGCAAGAAAACACTCATCTTTAATAACGGTATAAATACTTCCATTGAAGTTTATCATACTTTTAAAAACGCTGGTTTACCTATCCGCCATCTCGATAATACCACCAGCAAACAGGATAGAAAGGATATTTTGAAATGGTTCAAGCATACACCAGATGCGATCGTCACTTCTGTAAGTATTCTTACAACCGGGTTTGATGAGCCTACAGTAGAGACCATTGTCCTAAATCGTGCTACCAAGTCACTAACTCTGTATTTTCAGATGATTGGTCGTGGATCTCGAGTTCTTAAAGACAAAAGCGAATTTACAGTGATTGATCTTGGTAACAACATGGCCAGATTTGGGAACTGGAGTAGTCCGGTGGATTGGAAGCAGATCTTTAGATCTCCAGACTTCTATTTTGAAAATCTTTTAAGTGATGAGGATATTGAAAGAGATTTTCAATACCAAATGCCAGAGGAAATAAGAGCACAGTTCTCTAAAACGGAAGATGTTACCTTTGATATTGAAGCTGCCTACGACACGGTAATCAAAAAAGGATTAAAGTCCAAAGCGGTACTGGAATGGTCTATGGAGCAGCATGTTAAAATGTGTGTGGAGAATAGTGAAGATGTATTCGATGCCAGGATCCTTGCTAAAGAATTAAAGGATGATATTAGTTCACGAATNAAACAATACTCTTACTGTATAAGTAAAAGCACTAAAAATTACCGGGATTGGCTGGAAGAAGATTACTCCAGAAAACTTAGAATGCAGATTAATAAAGAATTCTAGTTATCNTCTTTTTTACCGAAGAGTCTTTTGAAGAAACCTTTTTTCTTTTTCCCTTCTTCGTCTGTCTTCTCGTTCGATCTGTTTTTCCGATCTTTATTTTTACCGGAAAACAGTCTTTCGAAAAAGTTATCACGTTCTTCTGGCGGGCATTCCATCAGGTTTGCCAGCTCTGAAGATAGTGGTTGAAATCTTGCATTCGTAATAGCATTAAAACTTGAATTACCATTCATTTTCTGCATTAGTTTTGCGAAAATTGGTAGCGCCGAATTTGCTCCCTGGCCAATTCCAGTATTCCTGAAACCTATGCGGTGGTCATCAGATCCTACCCAGGTTACACAAACCAGTTCTGGCGTTATTCCTACGAACCAACCATCCTTATTATCCTGAGTCGTACCGGTTTTACCTGCGATGTCATTTTTTAATCCGTAGCTGTATCTAAGTCGGCTTGCGGTACCTTCATCTACAGTAGCCTGCATCATATTGACCATAATTTTGCGGGTATCTTCGGAAAAAGCCTTTCTTTCTGAAACCTTAGGTTTAAAAGTAGCCAGAACATTACCTTCAGCATCTTCGATTCTACTAATATAGAATGGCTTGGCTGCATATCCATCATTAGCGTAAGCCGAATATGCGCCTGTCATTTCCTCTAAATTAAGCGAAGCGGTTCCTAGTGCAATGGAAGGAACAGCTGGAAGATCAGATTCTATTCCAAGATCTCTGGCCTGCCTGATCACATTTGGAATTCCTGTCTCCATTAAAACTTTTACGGCGATGGTATTCATGGACTTGCTAAGTGCGGTCTTCAAATTATAATTCATATTGGGATCATCTCCTTCCGAAGAAGAATTAGAAGGAGTCCAGCCTTTATCATAAGTAACTTCCCGAACTGAAAAATAGGTACATGGATCCATGCCATTTTCAAGGGCAGCGGTATAAACAAAAGGCTTAAATGTAGAACCTACCTGTCTTTTGCTCTGGCTCACATGATCGTATTTAAAGAAACGATAATCAACTCCTCCAACCCAGGCCTGTACAGCACCGTTTTTAGGACTAACTGCCAAAAGTCCGGAATTCAGAAACTTCAGGTAATGTGCAATACTATCTATACTGCTCACATTTTTAGTTTCCATCCCATCATAAGTAAACAAATCGGTAGAATGTTTTTGTTCCATTCGTTGCAGGATCTGTTCTTCTGAAAGACCTTCTTTTGAAAGCTTCTGGTATCTTGAACTGCGTTTTACAGCGTCCATCAGTACCTTTTTATTTTTGTTCCATGGACCGTTATTTCCGTAGGATTTCTCATGATCGTTTTGCAATTGAGACATATGCTCTATCATAGCCTCTTCAGCAAGCTGTTGCATTTCGTAATTAAGCGTGGTATGAACTATAAGTCCATCCCGATAAATATTATATTTTTCTCCATCCTTATTCTTTAAAGTATCCAGGATTCCTGAAACATCTTTGCGCACCTGTTCTCTAAAATATGGAGCAATGCCTTTGTCGTGGCTATAACTTCTATAATCCAGAACGAGTGGGAGCATTTTCGCTTCTTCAGCCTGTGGCGTACTTAGGTAATCATATTTCGCCATTTGCATAAGCACGACATCACGACGAAGTCTGCTTCTTTCTGGAAAGATTCGCGGATTATAATAATGACTGGCCTTTAGCATTCCAACCAGGACAGCAGCTTCTTCAAGCTTCAGATCCATAGTATGCTTATTGAAAAATTTCATGGAGGCACTTTCAATTCCGTAGGTATTATCACTAAAAGGAACCGTGTTGAAGTAAAGCTGGACGAGTTCATTTTTACTATAAACATTTTCCAGACGCTTAGCAATTACAGCTTCCTGCATTTTGTTGATCACAATGCCCAGAATTCCATAATCTTTTCTACCATAAATATTCTTGGCTAGCTGAAGAGTGATCGTACTTCCACCTCCGGCAGAATCATCCTGAAGTAAAATGGATTTAAAAAAAACCCTTCCTAAACTGCGGTTATCAATACCATCATGCTCGTAGAAACGTGCATCCTCAGTCGCAATTAAGGCTTCGATAAGATGGGAGGGAAGCTGATCGAAATCTATAGGCTGGCGATCATAAACGTAGAACTTACCTATTAACTCGCCATTAGAAGCGAGTACCTGTGTAGCTTTATTTTGTTGTAAGGATGAAAGTTCAGATTCTGTAGGTATCTTTCCGAAGAGGCCAAAATAGATACTGGCAAAGAAAAGCAGGAAAAACCCTGTAAGACNGGAGATTATAATAAGTNCCCACCTAATAATAGGATTGTTCTTTAGTTTCGCTAACATTCTTTAGTAGTAAAGTTTGCAAATAAACGAATGTTTGCACGAGAGAATTATATTTTAAGCTTATTTTATAAATTTTGTTAAATAAAAAGAGGCTAATAAAACTATTAACCTCTTTTTTAACTGTAGTTGTGATGAACTGATTGATAAATTGGTCCTTTCATGCAGTGTATTTTTGATCGCTAGATTTAGACCTGTGTGATGATTTGATGTTTAGAAATGGCCTACGGTGTGTGATGCCACCGGTTCTGGCATTTCCAAAAACCTGTAAATTACTTTCCAGACTTGTCATGATTGATAAATTTTTGATGATTGATTAATACTTTCTACGCTTAGAGAACGATGATCTTTCTGCGTTGGCTTCAGTATTCATGAAGCAGGATCTTGATTTAGTTTGATTGATGGAATGTCTCATAATGATTGTATTATTGGATTGATGAATAATTTTGAATTAAGCTCTTTTNCGNTTCGGAAATACCTGTCTTTGCAAGTTCGCCTCAGTGTTCATAAAGCATTGTCTTCTTTTGGTGTGATTGATTGAATGTCTCATAATTAAAGTTTTAGATGATTATTAAACCATTTTTGATGTTGTAGATGATGGTTTCTATTTAATAGACGCTACAAAACTTGTTATGTTACAGTACTATGCAATAAAAGGTACTGAATTAACAAATTTTAACNTTTAACGGTACTATTCGTACTTCAAAGTATTGTTAAACTTTTTCAGTGAGATGAGCTTAATTGTACATTAGAACTTAAATGTTTTTGTATGAATAAGTGGGTTATTGGGATCGTAACTATGGTCATTGTTCTGGCCGGAATCATTTACGCGATTTACCAATTGAATGATTACGATTTTAATGATGTCGAGAAATCTTATGAGATAGTCGAGTCATGGGAATTACCTTCAGAATTAAATGAAATTTCCGGAATGGTATATAATGAAGACGGACTTATGATCTGTGTGCAGGATGAAGATGGTATCCTGTTTACTTTTGATATGGAAACAAATGAAATTATTGCAAAACACAAGTTTTCATATTCCGGAGATTATGAGGCTTTAACTTACCTGGATGGTGTCTACTGGGTTGCTGAAAGTAAAGGGAGAATCATAGATATATCAGACCTTGATGTTGCAGATCAGGAACTGGAAGGTATACAGCTCGATTTTGAATACAGGAACAATATAGAAGGTATGACTGCGACTCCAGACGGTAAGTTGTGGATCACAGTAAAGGATCGTAATCTGGACAATAGCGGTGGTTACAAAGGTGTATATGAATATGATCCGGAAACCAGAAAACTGCAGAAAGAACCAGTTCTAATGATTGACTACGAAGATCCTAAGTTTGAACGTTTAAAGACTCATAATCCCAGAAAACTATTAAGACCATCAGATCTTGCTATTCATCCATCAACCGGTGATCTATATGTTTTGGATGCTGAATTTCAGAAGATAATAATTACCGATCTACAAGGCGATATAAAATCCATTCACCTGCTCGACCCAGCAGAATTCGAGCAACCAGAAGGAATTGCATTTTCCAAAGATGGTAGAATTTTTATTTCTAATGAAAGAGTAGGAGTGCCCGCAAATATCCGGGAAATAAAGTTTAAATAATTTATCCNTGCAAATTCTTGCTTACCTCCTGAACTTCATCGAGTACTCTTANTAGATTTTCACCCCAAAGTTTAGCAATTTCCTGTTCAGAATATCCTCTTCGAACAAGCTCAATCGTTACATTAAGCGTTTCACTGGCATCATCCCAACCATAAATTCCACCGCCTCCATCAAAGTCTGAGCTAATTCCAACATGATCAATACCAATTTTTTTCACGAGGTAGTCGATATGATCCACGAAATCTACTACGGCTACAGGAGTTGAAGTTTCGTTCAAGTTATTTAATGCAGTCTTAGCGGCTATTCTTATTTTCTTTAGATCTTCATAATAGTTCTGTTTCGCTGCATCATCAAGTTTTCGAACGCTGTCTCTTTCTAGATAGTCTAAGCCTAATTGATCGGCAGTATTTTTGTAAACTTCAGTTTCTGCCTTCGAAAAAGCATTGTGTTTCTCAGTATTCAAATAAGAACTAAACGCCACCGTTTGAACGACTCCGCCATTCTCGCGAAACAATTCAAGTAGTTCGTCATNCAGATTCCTACTATGATTACAAAGTGCTCTGGCAGAAGAATGTGAAGCTATAAGTGGTGCTTTTGATATTCTGAACATATCTTTGATCGCTTCTTTACTGGGATGTGAAACATCGATCATAATTCCATATTTGTTCATTTCAAGNACAGCTTTCTCTCCTAATTCACTCAATCCATTATGCAACCATTCATCATTCTCCTCACCGGTATTAGAGTCTGAAAACTGACTATGACCGTTATGAGAAAGCGACATATATCTGGCTCCTCTATCGTGAAACTCTTTAATTCTGCTTAGATCTGTACCAACAGGATACGCATTTTCAACACCTATCATGGCGACTTTTTTTCCTTCTGCAACTAATTTTCGTACTTCANCAGAAGTTGTGGCCAATCCTATAGCTTCAGGAGCATAAGTTTCTGTCAGCCTGTGAATTGCTTCAAATTTGCTAATTGCATTCTCATAAGCTTTTGCATAACCTTCCTCATTCAATTCGCCCTGCCCGGTGTAAACAATTAACCAGCTTACATCAAGACCACCAGCCAGCATTTTCGGCAAATTTACCTGGGTGTCCAGGTCTTGCGTATAGTTCTTTTCAGTAGTGAAATTGTTGATATTAATATCGTTGTGCGTATCTATAGTAATCACACGCTCATGTATTCTGGTCGCTTTCTCGATCAATTCTGAATCCTGAGTTTGTGCATTGCTATTAATTACTAGAGAGAAAAGGAGTAATCCTGATATTGATAATTTCATAAACTTAGATTTTCAGGCTGAATTTAATAATTATATTTAAGGATAACTTAAAATCTTATTTACGATTGAATTTTAATATACATTTGATTTGAGTTACCAATNAATTGAATGAATAAATACATNGTNGTAAACCAGCCTGAAAACTGGACCATTTCTCCTGANAATACAAAAATTATCTCNTCGCGGGATTACCTTACCAATCCTGAATTCGCAAAGCTCAAAAATGTTCGAATATTTAATCTCTGTAAAGACTATTCTTACCAGTCCAAGGGATATTATGTCTCTTTACTGGCAGAAGCCCGTGGACATTCGGCTATTCCAACCATAAGGAATCTGGTGGACCTTGGAGAACCAAAGTTGGTTAGGATAGTTTCTGATGAATTTGACGATCTTATTCAACGTAGTTTTAAAAGTCTGAAATCCAAAGAGTTTACGCTCAGTATTTATTTTGGGCAGAATGTCGCTGCGAAATACAAGGAATTAAGCGCTACATTTTTCAGNCATTTNCAAATTCCNTTNTTNCGGGTNCGATTNACTTATACGACCAAGTGGAATATTAAAANTATCAAAGCGATNTCTGAAGCTGAAATTCCNGAAGAACATAAAGAGAGTATGTATGTATTTGCTGAGCAATATTTTAGCAAAAAACGTTATGATANTCCGAAGCTTTCCAGTTATGAATATGACCTAGCAATCCTGGTAAAAGATGGTGATCCTGCATCTCCAAGTAATAGCAAAGCCTTGAAGAAATTTGTGGAGATCGCCGAAAAAATGGGTTTTTATACTGAAATTGTTTCACCAAAAGACCTCTCCAGGCTTTCATCTTTCGATGCTCTGTTTATACGCCAGAGTACAGAAGTAAATAATGAAGCCTATGCTTTTGCTCGCAAGGCACAGCAGGAAGGCATTGCGCTTGTAGATATGCCAGATGCTATATTGAAATGTTGCAACAAGGTATTTATGGCTGAAGCTTTGCAAAATGCTGGAATACCAACGCCGCAAACCATGATCGTTCACAAAGACAATATGAGTCAGGTTCTGGAAACGATCGGATTGCCGGTTGTACTGAAATCACCGGATTCCACTTTCTCTTTTGGTGTTAAAAAAGCAAAAACGGAATCTGAATATCATGAGCTCGCATCTGCGATGCTTAAAGAATCTGAACTGGTTATNGCNCAGGAATTTTCNTATTCTGAATATGATTGGAGAATAGGAATTCTGGATGGTAAACCGTTTTACGCCAGTAAATACTATATGGCAAAAGGTCACTGGCAGATCTACAACTGGAATGCTGAAGACAAATATGATCAGGATGGAAATGCAGATTCTCTACCTATTGAAAAAGTTCCTGCTGAAATAATTAGAATTGCGGTAAAGTCGGCCAAACTGATGGGCGCAGGCTTATACGGAATCGATATTAAAGAAACTGTAAGAGGTCCGGTGGTGATAGAAATAAATGACAACCCTAACATTGATGCGGGAGTAGAAGATGAGTACTACGGCGATAAGATCTATACTGATATCATTACTGCTCTTAAAAACCGATTAGAAAAAAATTAAGAATGGCATATCACTTATTTGAAGTTTTTGGAATAGAGCTGGAATATATGCTCGTGCATAATAAAACTATGAAGGTAAATCCTTCAGTTGATGAATTGTTTACCCTTAAGAATGGTACTCTAACATCTGATGTTTTAAACGGCAAGATTGAGTGGAGCAATGAGCTTGTCGCCCATGTAGTGGAACTAAAAACCAACAGTCCGGTTTCCATTCTGGAAGATTTGGAAAACGATTTCCTTCAGAACATAAAGGAAATCAACAAGCTTCTTGAAAGCATGGATTCAAAATTGCTGGCTGGCGCATGCCATCCTTTAATGGATACTTTGGTAGAAACAAAATTATGGCCACATGATAACAATAAAATCTACAACCTTTACAACAGGATATTTGATTGCAGAGGACATGGTTGGAGCAATGTTCAAAGTATGCATATCAATTTACCTTTTGCAAATGATCAGGAATTTGAGAAGTTGCATGCAGCGGTGCGTATTTTACTTCCAATCATTCCTGGTCTGGCAGCGAGCTCACCGGTATTGGACGGACAATTCACTGGCTATAAGGATTCCAGAATGCATTATTATAAAACCAATCAGAAGGAAATACCTCATATGACAGGGAAGGTCATACCTGAACAGGTCTTCAGTAAAAAGGAATATCACGAAAAGATCTTTAATCCGATAAATAAAGCGATCAAAAAGTATGATACGCAGCAAATTCTCGATCATCATTTTTTAAATTCAAGAGGAGCTATTTCCAGATTCGACAGGAATGCAATTGAGATCAGGGTTATCGATATTCAGGAAACACCTTCCGCAGATATTGCGATTGCAGCCTTTATAGTGGAAGCTTTAAGATTACTGGTTTCTGAAGAGCTTGTTTCTCTGGAAGATCAAAAGGCCTGGCACGAGGATGATTTATTTGCCATTTTTAATGATGTGATTAAAGATGCTGAAAATACGCTGATTACAAACAAGCGATATCTGGCAATTTTTGATATTGAAAAAGACGCCGATGTTAGAAATATCTGGAAAAAAATCTATAAACGAGTAGGTAATAAATTGTCTAATAATCATCAAAATCATATTGAATTCTTATTGCAGAATGGCAGTCTATCATCACGAATTCTAAAATCCTTGAGAGGAGATTTTTCAGAAACGAACATAAAACGTACTTACTTGAAGATCGCTGAAAGTCTGCAGTCGGATCGTATGTTCCGGCCATGAAAATAGTAATTACCTGCGAACATGCTGCGAATGCAATTCCGCCTGAATACGTTTATTTATTTGAAGAGCAGAAGGATGTTCTAAATACTCATGAAGGTTATGATCCCGGTGCTTACGATCTGTACAAATATTTAGAACCTTTATCAAATGCCCGCTATGCGCAGGATATTGGAAGATTGCTGATTGAAACTAATCGATCTTTACACCATCCTAAGCTATTTTCCAGATTCTCAAAAATTCTTGAGCATTCTAAGAAGAGTGAAATAATAGCAGAACACTATTTACCTTACCGACAGCATGTTGAGCATTTAATTCTGAATTTTCATGAATTCAATCATTTGGTAGTACACCTTTCGATCCATTCGTTTACTCCCGTTTTTAATGATGTTGAAAGAGATTGTGATATAGGAATACTTTATGATCCTACGGTCCAGTTAGAGAAGGAGATTAGTGAGCAATTTAAAAAATCGCTAATAGAAAAATCTAAATACAGAGTTCGCAAAAACTATCCATACCTTGGAAAAGCTGATGGTTTTACGACTTACCTAAGAAAAAGATTTACAGAAAATTATGTCGGAATCGAAATTGAGGTCAATCAAAAATTCGTGTCTAAAAATATTATGGAAAAGAGTATGAAGGAAACTATATATAAATCTATAGAGGATTGCATAAAAAAAGCCCCTTAATTAAGGAGCTTTAATTCGGGGGATCTAAAGTATTATTTTAGATCGTATTCCAGTGTAATTTCTGCTTTAAGCAATTTTGAAAGCGGACAGCTTTCCTTTGCCTTATTAGCGATCTTATCGAACTTATCTTTATCAATTCCTGGAACGTCTGCCGTTAGGATCAAATGGGATTTTGTGATCTCTCCATCTTCAAATGTGATCTCACTGGTCGTAGCTACCTGATTTGGTTCATATCCATCCTCAGTAAGGAAAGCTGAAAGTTGCATGCTAAAACAGCCTGCATGCGCTGCACCGACTAATTCTTCAGGATTTGTTCCATTCCCGTCTTCAAAACGTGTTTTATATGAGTATTGTTCATCTTTAAGAACTCCGCTCTCAAGACTAACTGTTCCTTTTCCTTCTTTTAAAGAGCCTTTCCACTCGGCTGATCCTTTTCTTATCATAACTTAAATTTTGATTTTAATCTAATGTAAGGATCATAACTAGTCAATCGAAAAGAATTATCATAACCTTAACCAGATTATAAAAGACAATCAAAAAAAAAGCCCGGATAGACCGGGCTTTTTTCAAATATCTTTTCTATTCAATTATTTGATTTCAACTACTTCAAGATCAAAAATTAGATCTTTTCCAGCTAGAGGGTGATTTGCATCTACTACGATGGTCTCATCCTTTACATCGGTAATTACCAGATTGATCTCACGACCGTCAGGTCCTTTAGATACCAATGGCATTCCAACTTCTGGCTTAAGTTCTTCNGGAAGTTGGTTTTTTTGAACTTCCTGGATCAATTCTTCTTTTGGATCTCCGTAAGCTTCATCTTTAGATATGTTGATAGTCTTCTTCTCGTTAACTTCCATCCCGATAAGGCCTTCTTCGAATCCAGGAATCAATTGTCCTTCACCTAGAGTNAACTCGATAGGTTCTCCACGTTCTACTGAACTGTCAAAAACCTGTCCGTCTTCTAGTTTTCCTGTGTAGTGTACCTTTACGGCATCATTCTGCTTAACTTGACTCATAAAATATTATTTTCCATTACAAATTGAGGCTTCGATATTCTCTCCACCATTTTCAAGTACAATTGTGCAAGGACCTTGCCGAAGATCTTAACACCCGACACAATAACTGATTCTACCGGCAATATGTCAGTCAAGGTTTAATTGTTTTATTATCTGAAAAAAGATAACTTTAAGCAATTCCAAACCAACACCTTATAAAATGAGCAAATTTTCCTTTCAGAATACTTCAAACACCAGAAGAGATTTCATCAAAAAATCTGCCGTTGCAGCTTCAGGATTTATGATCGTTCCCAGGCATGTACTGGGTGGACCTGGTTTTACAGCACCCAGCGATAAGTTGTTGATCGCCGGGATTGGAGTAGGAGGTAAAGGGGAATCAGATATCATGAGTTTCTACAAAAGTGGCAAAGCTGAGATAGCATTCTTATGTGATGTAGATGACAGGCGAGCGGCAGCTTCCCGAAAAGCTTTTCCGAAGGCTCGATATTATAAGGACTATCGGGAAATGTTTGATAAAGAATCCAACAATTTCGATGCTGTAAGTGTTTCCACTCCAGACCATAATCACGCTGTTCAAACCATGGCTGCTATGGAACGTGGAAAACATGTATATGTTCAAAAACCACTTACGCATGATATTTATGAAGCCAGAAAACTTACAGAGGCAGCAAAACAATATAAGGTAGTCACACAAATGGGTAACCAGGGTGCTTCAGGTGATGGTGTGCGCAAAATGAAAGAATGGTATGATGCAGGTCTAATTGGAGAAGTTAAGGAAGTAAATGTATGGACTAATAGACCAGTCTGGCCACAAGGAATCCCCTGGCCAAAAAACAGTAGTGCAATCCCTTCTGAACTGGACTGGCAATTATGGCTTGGTACTGCACCACATAAGGAATATGTCGATGGCCTGGTTCCTTTTAACTGGCGTGGCTGGTGGGATTATGGAACTGGCGCCCTTGGGGATATGGGATGTCATCTTATTGAACCGCCTTTTAGCGTTCTGGATCTCAAATATCCAAAAGAAGTAGAATGTAGCGTTGGAAGTGTCTACGTAGATGAGTTCCAGAGAGGTTATTTCCCGGATAGCTGTCCTCCGTCCAGTCATGTNATTATGAGTTTTGATGGTAAGACACCGGGTGCTGATGATATCAAACTTCATTGGATGGATGGTGGTATCAAACCTATGCGACCAGAAGAATTAGGTCCTGAAGAAACATTTGGAGATGGAGGTAATGGTGCTTTGATTATTGGAACGAAGGGTAAAATGATGTGTGGTACCTACGGACTTAATCCAAGATTACTACCTACCTCAAAAACAGACGAAGTNAATATAGCCGAAACTTACGAACGTGTGCCAAATGGGATGGATGGTCATTACGCTCAATGGGTGGAAGCTGCAATTGCAGGATATGGCAATAAAAAACTAAGTTCGCCGTTCGATATCGCAGGTCCTTTGACTGAATCTTTATTGATAGCAAATCTCGCCATTCGAGGTTATGATATTCAGAATAAGAAAAAGGACGCGAACGGTAAGAACCAGATCATCTATCCAGGCAGAGACCTGAAAATGATCTGGGATTCAGAAAACATGAAAGTCACCAATTTTGATGAAGCAAATCAATTTGTTAAACGAGAATATCCCGAAGGATTCACTTTATCTTANAGGATGCTGTACTCTCAATATACGTACAGGCTTAAAAAATCTGCGATTTTGATTTCCGGATTTATTCTAATGATCTATCTAACTGCCTGTACGGCATTTGATGGTAATAAAAATGTTGAAGACTGGGATACAATTTGCGTGACGGCAACCGCCTATAATTCAGTAGAATATCAAACTCAGAATAACCCCAGAATTACTGCCTGGGGAGATACGTTGAGACCAGGCATGAATGCGATCGCAGTTTCCCGTGATCTTTTAAAGATGGGACTGGACTATAATTCACCTATCAAAATAGAAGGTTTCGANAGTGTTTTCTATATCAAAGACAAAATGCATTATCGCTGGAAAAAAAGGATCGATATCTATATGGGGCAGGATGTTTCAAAGGCAAAGGATTTTGGGAAGAAGCAACTAAATATTGCTTACTTATTTCAGAAGGATTCGCTGAAAAAATAGGAATGTTTATCTTCGAGCTCATTTAAAGTTTAAAATGATGTCTTATTCCAGGTTTACAATCCTGTTTCTATGTATTATATCTGTCTGGAGCAACGTACTTATAGCTCAGGACAGCCTTTCTTCGGAAAATAATAAAGTAGTCATTGGTATTTCTGAAACCGCTCCTTTTGTTGAAAAACACAATGGTAAATTTAGAGGTCTAAGTATAGCTTCATGGAAAATGGTCAACGAGGAACTGCAATTGGACTACGAGTTCAAAGAATACGAGGACCTTGGAAGTTTACTTGACGGTATAGANGCAGGCGAGGTAGACTTCAGTATCAATCCGGTCACAGTGACAGATAACCGTATGCATCGTATGGAATTTTCACAGCCATACTTTATTTCTCATACCAGCGTCGCAAAAAGATCTGAATCTCAAACTCTAAGACACCTTAAAAATCTATTTAGCTGGGAGTTTTTCTCTATTATAGGATTACTTCTACTGGTCATATTCATCTTTGGTTTTTTAGTATGGATTTTTGAAAGAAACAAGAATAAGGAAGAATTCGGAGGTAATTTAAGGGGGATTTTACAGGGATTCTGGTGGAGTGCAGTGACTATGACAACAGTTGGGTATGGAGATAAGTCTCCAAGGACGCTTGGTGGAAGGATCATAGGTCTTATCTGGATGTTTATGGCTGTTATTATAATTTCAAGTTTTACGGCTGGGATCGCATCTTCATTGACAGTAAAAGGTATTAATGAAGAAATAACCAATATTCAGGATCTCGATCGATTTGAAGTAACTACCGTAAAGAGTTCAAGCTCACAGGAATTGCTGGACTTATATAATATTGAAACCGAACTCGTTAACAACGGGATGGAAGCATTAAACAAGCTTTCCAGGGAAGAAACGTTTCTAGTAGTCTATGATGAACCTATTTTAAGGTATCATATTGAACAAATGAACCTTCAAAACGAACTGGAGATTATTGAGCAAAGCTTGAAGAAGGATTATTATAGTTATGCATTTCCGAAGAATTCTCAATATCGGGATATGATTGATCCTGTGCTGGTTCGTATTCTGAAATCAATGGAATGGGCTAGTATCGTAAAAGATTATAATTAGTTCTCTCTGGAATATCTACGTTATTTCTGAAACCTGAGGAATGATCATCAACATTTAATATGACATTTTTTTTTGAATCGAATATCAAATAATAAAAAAACATGTAATTAAATTATTGATAATTAGTATATTGGATTCGATTTCTAACCAAACGACCAAAAATATGCCTAGCGGGAACGAATCTGAAAGCACTTCAGACCCAAACATCTTCAATAAAAATAATAGTAATTCTAATAAGCTTATCTATTTAGCGATTGCATTTATCATTGTTTTCACAGTCGTTGCAATGACAGGTGTTTATTACGAATACTGGTAGTCTCAAGCCTTGATTTCATTGAGTAGCAAAAATGCCTTATTCACATACTCTTTTTCAAGGAAAAGTGCGAAATAATTTGATGTGGAGATCATNTCAAAAACAGGAATTCCTTCATAAGCAAGTAATTTGAACATATAGAAATACAAACCAACTGTCTGGGAGCTATTCTTAGGCAGCGCAATAGTGATCGAAGACAATTCCTTTTTTACTGTGACCCTGACTTCATTTCTGAAACAATCTTCTACCAGATCTGTAAGAGTTGATGAAACCAGAATATTACTTTCCTGGTAATTACTGGAGTAATTAAGGTAAATTCCGGTTTGATCCTTTACAGACTCNAATAGTTTAGCTTTGTTTGCAATAATAGTCTTACTATTTAAGAAGGTATATTCAGTGATTCCAGATCGTACAATAATATCCCCNAATTCTCTCAGGCTCTTCATATTGATCTTGGTTCTATGTGGTGCATAACGCCGAAGTGCCATAATTATACTTCCCTGTTTAACAGATTTGCGCATTTCCTGTTCGACCTGTGGTTGAATATCGGCAGCCAGACCACTAAAATTTACAATATCNCTGGCGATTGCATCATCCAGAAACGGTTGGTGTCTTATAATGTCATGAACTACNGTAGTAATTGTCTTCATTGTTAATTATTATACATAATGTGCAAATGTATATAAATCGATTAATTTTCTTGAGTGCAGTTGAAACTATATGTACTTATGCAAAGAGAAATTAGGGAGATATGAAAGTTTTAAAATTTGGAGGTACTTCAGTAGGTTCTGCAGAGAATATCCGGAATGTTGCAAGTATCATTCAGAATATTGAAGGGGATAAGTTATTGGTACTGTCCGCTATGTCTGGCGTTACAAATCTTCTGGTTGAACTTTCCAGTATTGTAGAACAGGGGGATGAGCTTAAGATGGATGAAATTTTGGAAGCTCTTTTTCTCAGGCATGAGCAGGAAATTNAATTATTGTTCAATTCAGTAAAGGACAGAAATGAAATATTCGATATTCTGCAAGCTGAACTTTCAGAACTACGGCATCTCGCTACTCAGGAATTCAGTAAGGAAATTGAATGTCGGATTCTGACAACTGGAGAAACTATTNTGACTAAGATCTTCAGTTTTTATTTGACAAAAAATNATATTTCTAATAGATGGTTGAATGCNCGGGATTTTATGCAGGTTGCAAATCTAGAAAATCCAGATACAGAACGTGTTGGTAATTTACTTCGGTCTCAATTGAAATCACAGGCCGAAGAANNCATTTATATAACTCAGGGATTCGTTAGAATCAATGATCGCGGAGAGATATCGACGCTTAACCGGGGAGGAAGTGATTTTACGGCAACGATCATTGGAGCCGCTTTAAATGCTTCTGAAATACAAATCTGGACCGATATTAATGGTTTACACAATAATGATCCAAGGGTAGTGGAAAACACTTTTCCGGTAGCTCAGTTNAGTTTCGAGGAAGCAGCAGAGCTTGCTTATTTTGGTGCNAAGATCTTNCATCCCCAAACCATATCACCGGTTATCGATAAAAATATCCCGGTATTTCTGAAGAATACCTTTAAACCAACCGATCCTGGAACCTGTATTTCTGCAATTTCTGAAACTAAAGGTTTAAAGGCAATNTCGGCAAAAGATAATATTACAGCTATCAAAATTAAATCTAACAGGATGNTGATGGCACATGGNTTTCTAANGAAGATCTTTGAGGTTTTTGACAAATATGAAACNGCTATTGATATGATCACCACCTCAGAAATTGCCATNTCACTTACTATTGATAATGTTTCGAACCTTGAACCTATTCTAAGCGAACTTAAGGCTTATGGAGAGATTAGTGTNGATCGTGATCACAGTATCATTTGTGTGGTTGGTGAGGGACTAATTGACGATCGCGGGACTCCAAGATTATTCGAAATTCTCGATGATGTGCCGGTCAGGATGATTTCTTACGGCGGAAGCAACAACAACATCTCACTCTTAGTAGATACAAAATATAAGAATGATGCTTTGCAGAATCTCAATAAAAAATTGTTCAGAAGGGCTTTTGAAGCCATCGTTTGATACTTCTGGTGATGTTTGGTTAAACTGTTTTTTGTGTAGTGAAAACCGTTGGGTAGCTTATGCTTCCAGCGGTTTTCTAATTAATAGAGTTTTTTAACTGAATGAATCTGGACATGAAATAAGTGCTTCGTTGGAGATGATGTTTCATCATTTGACCCGTGAAGTTCTCTTTTCTATGCTGCTGAAGCTGTTTGAGAATAAAGGTTAATTTTCTATCGAACCTTGCCTGATGAAGGTCCTGATCAAATCGCTCTTTCAGAATCTGATAACCCTGGTCATTTTTTTTGTTCCACAGTTGCTCATTGGTATACAGGATTTTAGCTGCTTCAACAAATTGGACAGCATCGTCCTCAATGAATCCATTCCAATCTAAATCTCCAGCCATGCCTTCACTACCAATACTTGTGGTTACTGAAGGAGTTCCGCATGCCATTGATTCTGCTAATTTACCTTTCAATCCAGCTCCAAATTCAATAGGTGCTAGGCATACTCTGGCATTACTCATAACTTTCGGAGCATTTTCTGTACGTCCATGAACTAGAAATCTTTCGGCTTTATTATGCAAATTCCAGACTTTTTGGGAAGGATAAGCGCCATATATATGTAACTGTGCATCTGGCAAGAGTTTCCTAAGTAAAGGCCATATGTTTTCTTTTAGATTTAGAACTGCTCTCCAGTTTGGATCATGAAGAAAATTACCTATAGTTATAAAGTCTCTTCTTTCAGTGTAGCTGTTATTTTNAGAAAAAACCGTCTCCATCATAAATGGCAGGTAGAAAAGTATATGTTCTGGGATCTTTAGCTTTTCAATTAANAGNNTCATTTCGAATTCAGATATAATTAAAGTAATATCACATCTGTAGATGGCCGCAGNTTCCCNTTTNGTAATATCAGCATCCAAATAAACATCATCAAATTCCTGACCGGTTTTCAGGATTGTTTCTCTAACTTTTCTTAGCGAATGCAGATCTTCTGTGTCCAGAACCTTTAAAGCNTCNGGACANAATTNATCNACTCTCCATCCAAANTGCTCTTCCATCATAAAACGATCAAAAAGAACGATTTGAGGATCNANCTCTTGTATAAAAATATCAAACTCATCATTATTTGGCTGGATCTCCCGGCTGTTAACGCCCAATGCNTNAAGATCTGCCATATTATCTGATNTTCGGGCTGAAGTTGCATAGGTGATTTGATAGCTACGTTCTTTGAAAAATTCGATTAATTGCATCATTCTCGCACCCGCAGCTGANGAATTGGGTTCTGGCCATACGTAACCAATGATGAGTAACCNGGACATAATNTTTTTAGCAAAAATACATTTTTATAACTGCCTGCTNAGTAAGAAGGTTGCCGCAATCCAAAGTACAATCGATAAAGCACCACCTATAATNAGGAAATGTTTGAACTTATAAATTCCCATTCCATAAATGATTGTGTTGGTCTGGTAACCCACNGGAGTAAAAAAGCTGAAATTTGATGCAAAGAGTACTGCTAAAATAAAAGGTTTTGGGTCCAGTTGTAACTTGGTTGCGATGGTGATCGCTATGGGTGCAATAATGATCGCAGTAGCATTGTTAGAGATAAATCCGCTTAAGAACATCGTCACTAAAAATAGTAATCCTATAATACTGTAATTTGGTTTACCATCGAATAGTAGTAAGAGATTTGTGGAAATCCAGTCATCGGCTCCGGTATTGCTCATGGCTACCCCTAACGGGATCATACCCGCNAGCAGAAAAATGATCTGCCAGTTTACTTGCGTATAGATTTTCCCGAGATNGATACACTTCAGCAGAATCATCAGGAAACAGCCAATCACTGCACTTTTCAGAATTGGGAATATAGAAAACGCGGATAATGCAATTACAAGAATTAAAATTCCNAGGCTAAGTGAACGTTTCTTTTTAGACACAAGACTAATTTCCTCATGATTTTGAAGAATACTAATATTATCCATTTTCTGAAGTTCATGCAGGTCATTTTGCGTTACTTCCACCAGAAGACGATCCCCAACCCGAAGGTCAATATCGTCTGATTTTTTATTAAAAATTCTTCTTTTTGGATTTCTGAAGCTTCTTCTTTTCCTGATCGCCAAAGGAACTGCTCCATGAAGATCATACCAGCCCACAGTTTTAATGCTTTTACCAATTAATGGAGAGTTAGGTAACATCAGTATTTCTACAAGCTGAATGTTTTCTTCAATTTCTGAAGCCTCGTTCACAATTGGTTTTACAGCTTCAGCCTCAGAATTTCTGATAATTGTAAGATCACCTTCTTCTTTGAGTTGAATGAGCTGTTCTATACTGCATCTAAGTAATAATTGATCACCAAGTTTTAAGGTTGTATATCTGCCGGGATGATCATTTATTACACCTTTACGTTTTAGCCTGATCACTTCAATAGAATCTTTTTCGTCTCCGAAGATATCCTGAAGATTCTTGCCAATCAGTCTTGAAGTTTCGCTTACGATCCCTTTTGTAATAAACTCATCAAGCTTATAAACCGAATTAAGATCGCTAGGTTTTTTCTTCGGAAGAAATCCCGCCATCAAACTTACCAGAATAATGGTAATGAACATAAATATGATCCCGTACCAACTAAATTCGAAGAATCCGAAACGTTCGACACCTCTTTTAACCGCCACCGCATTTACGATCAGGTTGGTAGAAGTACCCATAAGCGTACAACTACCACCTATAATTCCTGCGAATGAAACCGGCAATAGTAATTTTGAACTGGGGATGTCATATTTCTCTGCCAGTTCATCAATAATCTTTACAAAGACTAAAACTACAGCTGTTGTGTTTATAAAAGCAGAAATACTTCCTGCGATAAACATAAAAACAGGGATCATAATAAGCAGAGGCAGACCTTTCAATTTCCTCATTCCCTGGGCGAGGAGATCAATAACGCCGTTGTCTTCGAGCCCGATCGCTATGATCATTAGACAAAGTACCGTAATCGTTGCTGGGCTGGAAAAACCTGAAATAGCTTCTTCCGGAGAAACAAGATCTGTTAGTAATAGCAGGCCCAGAATAGTAAATGCGATCTTGTCTACCGGAAATATTTCCAGCGCAAATAAAAAGATCACACCAAGGATGATCACAAAAAGAAGAATGATTTCCAGACTCATTTCGATGATTAAATTTGATAAATGTAGTATCCTCTCAGACCCGTTGTTAGGTTTTGAGAAATATTTATGATTGTTGGTTAAGCCATATCCTTCGGGTTTTGCTATANTTAGAAGAATATAAGATACTTATTATGAGCAGAGGATTTGTAAAGGAAGAAGATCAGGAAGAACCAGTGATAATTCCACCACGTGCGGCGATACCAGATGGAGTTACAAATTATGTGACACCAAATGGACTACAGGAACTACATTTGGAATTAAAAAGGCTTGAAAACGAGCGATCCAATATAAGTGTCAAAGACGATACAGAAAAAAGAAGAGCTCAAGGCCTGATTGATGGAAAAATGAAATTATTGGCTGAAAGAATTCAATCTGCACGAGTTTTGAAACCTGAAGAACAGGCACAGAATGAAATTCGGTTTGGAGCACACATAAAACTAAAGAACCTAGATAGTTCACAAATTCAGAAATTCCAGATCGTAGGCGTGGATGAGGCAAATATTAAAAAACAAAAAATTGCACTTGTAGCACCAATTGCCCGTGCGGTCACAGGTAAGCAAGTTGGTGAAACTGTAGACTTCAAACTCGGTAATGAAACACGAAAGCTTAAAGTTATTGAAATAAAGTACTAGTGCTATTATTCTATTGTTTGTTTCTCAAGATTAAATTCAACAGCATCTTCTATATCCCCGTATTCTGATACTTCGATCTCAAATTAATAAGTAGCAGGATTGGATTTAAACCCAAGTTTTTGCTATTGCAAGGGGTCAATTATAATGTTGTTTGCAATTAAAGTCCTAAAATTAAAATGTTTCTTTTTTACAAAAACCGCTGACAAGCAGCGGTTTTTTTCGTGTAACTAGATAAATATTAATTAGAAGAACTTAAGTTTTCACCTGATTTCTCATTTTCCCCTTTAGCGCCCTTATTATTAAACTGCATGTTTTCCTCNTCTACCAGATCTGTTTTATCTTCTGGTCTTGAATCATTACTAGCTGGAATATCAAGTTCATCGGGTGTAAAATCGACTTTTTCTTTATGATCAAGTTCTCTATCCTGTCCTTTATTCATACTTCTACCTTTCTCATTCANGGCTTCTTTATCTTCTTGCGTGATATCAGGATTGTATGGAAGATCTTTATTATCTGACTGTACTAATTTCGAACTACTAGATTCTGTTTTTACTTTTTTCATAATTTCAGTTTTATGAAATATACGAAGTGAATTGCGGAGATACCGTGAACAGGAAGTTAATCTACAGTTAACGGAAATAAAAAAGAGAGCCGAAGCTCTCTTTCTATAATATATATCAATAGAAAATCTATTCAGTATCAGCCATAGTCCCATCAGATTCCAGCATCGCGAAGAATTTATCCAGATTAGGGATAATTACGATTCGGGTTCTTCTGTTTTTAGCCATATTGTCCTTATTATTATTATCAACTAAAGGTTGGTAACTACTTCTTCCGGCAGCGATTAATTTTGAAGGATCTACATTATACTTATCCTGTAGAATTCGCACAATAGAAGTTGCTCTTCGAACACTTAAATCCCAGTTATCCTGAAGATAGGATTCTTTNACCATAGTTCTATCGTCAGTATGACCTTCGATCATAACTTCCATAGCTGGTTCGCTATTGATTACTTCAGCTAATTTATAAAGTAGTGGCTGAGCTTCCTTTGTAACTCTGTAACTTCCGCTACCAAACAATAATTTATCTGAAACATTGATCATCACAACAGTTTCATCTACATTAATATCAATATCATCTGCATCAGCTCCTTCAGATATATTCTGCTTAAGATTATAAGAAACTGCAAGGTTGATACTATCCTCTAAAGTTTCTGCACCTTTAACCTTTTCAGGATCGATTTTAGCAATAGTTGATTTCATTTTCTCTTTTGTCTTCTTGGACATAACGGTGAGATCATTCATTTCCATCATTCCTTCATTCTCGGTTCTAAGAGAATTGATCTTTGAATTATAATCAGCAACACGTTCTTCTATACGTGCATACTTTTCTTCAATTTCTTCTTTCTCAACCTGTGTTTTTTGAAGTGTACTTCTTGTATCATTCAGTTCGCCTTCCAAGGCAACATATTTCTTTTTAGAAACACATGAGGTCAAAAGACCTGCGGTTAATACGGTAGCTGTGATTACTTTTCTCATAACTTAGTTTAGTTCTTAGTATTCTTATTTAGTTAATACCCATCATCTCTTGCTACAATAATGCCATAAGAAAACATAGCGCGACTACCTGCCCCGGGTAAGTCACCTTTAAAATTGGCGATTACAATATATTAATCGCTGATAGCAAGGCGTTTGAAGTATTCAGGTTTCAACTATCAAATGAATTTGAATACCAGGATCTCCTAAATTTGGGTAATAGATTCATAGTTTAATTGTGTAGATAATCACTCAAATTGTTGACAATTTCTACAATTTAAGCTCGTTTCGCTCCAGTTTTCGTAGCTTCATCTACGCTTTCTTTAGACATTTAACAGAAGTTTATTAGTAAACTTAGCACAATACCTTCGCGGTAATGCATCTAAACAATAACTTTGGAAACTTCTAAAATTCATTTTTTGAGCACAGCCAAAGCACGCTTTATCAAGATTTTAAAAATAATAGGGAAGATCTTTCTTGGGATTCTCATTTTATTAATTCTTATCCTTCTATTCGTAAGAAGTCCCTGGGGACAGAATATTATAAAAGACAAGTTTATATCCTCCATAGAAGAGAAGAGTGGAGCTAAGATCGATCTGGAAAGGATATATATTCAATTCAACGGAAATATTGAAGTTGATGATCTGTATATCGAACATCCAGATGGCGATACCATAATATATAGNGAACACATAACTGCGAATATTCCTTTTATGCCTTTAATAAAGGGAAATGGATTCAGTCTGGACGCTTTGGAAGCTCGNCGTGTTCGNGCNAATATNATTCGGGAAGATTCTATTACAGGATTTAACTATGAAGTACTAATGAAGGCATTTACTTCAGATACTACACAAACTGCAAGCACCCCGGCAGACACGACTAGTTCAAGTATGCAGATAGCTCTTGGGGAATTTGATCTAAAAGATTTTGATGTTGATTANATAGATAAGGTGAGTGGTATAGATACCAAGGCAAAATTTANTGAACTNCAGCTTTCTTTTGCTGAAACAGATCTTACCAACATGGCTTTTGTTATTGAGGAAGCTATTTTAAATAATGCGCAGGTCACCTATAATCAAACGAAACCTTTTCCTCCTTCTGAAGGTGAAACAAGTCCCGCACCTGTTTTTGAAGTNAGAAAANTNAANNTTAGNGACGTTCGAGCCAGTTACAATTCCAGTCCCGATTCTNTNTCAGCAGATATGAAAATTANATTGCTGGAAACAAGTCAGTCGANTTTCAATCTAAAGGATAGCATTATCTCTTCTGAATTGCTGAAACTTCATGATTCAGATATNATACTTGAANTACAGCAAAATNCTACTTCAGCAANAACAGATGAGCAGGAGANTGGTGCAACTGAAGCTTTTNCGTGGCCNGAATGGAAGATNAATNTTGANGAAATAGACCTTGCTAATAATAACATTCTNTACCGCGTNAATGNNNCTCAGGTANANAAAGGAACTTTCAANCCTGATATCNTNNATNTTAAAGACCTTGACTTACAAGCCTCTAATATNTCNTATGCGCCCGAAAATGCNAGTTTAAATATTTCAGAATTTAATTTTACTGAAGCTTCTGGAATTGAGATAGATCNATTCAATCTTNAAGCAGANCTTACNAAAGATCANATACANCTCACAGATATTACTTTCGACGGAATCGGGAACAGTTTCAACGGAGATTTACAGCTTAAGTACAATGACCTGGATGCATTTATGAAAGATCCGGGAAATGCTAGTCTGCAGGCTGATCTTTCAAACATAAATCTGGACCTTGGCGAATTTTTCAGATTCCAGCCAGATTTAAGAGAGAACGAGTATTTGAAGAATCTTGCTAAATCACCAGTAAAAGGAAATCTTTCCATTAATGGTAAAGTCGATAATCTAAACCTTTCTAATTTAAATCTACGTTGGAGAAATACAAACATTCAGGGTAATGGAAGTATCGTAAATGCNCAGGACCCAGAAAACTTAAGTTTTAATCTTCCAAATGTAAGACTTTCGTCNACTNGAAAAGATCTTCANAANTTTGTAAGTGAAGCTGATCTTGGGATGCAAATTCCAGAAAAGATCAGTATCAATGGTAGTTTTAAAGGTAATATGGANAAGGTTAGCACAAATGCCAAGATCACTACAACCGATGGGAATATTAACGTGGATGGAAACTTTGAATTCGGGGATCAGATCGCTTTTGATGCAGAAGTTCAGGGTGATGGAATATCTTTAGGCAGGTTACTTCAAAATGATGCTCTNGGTGATCTGCAATTAGACATAAAACTTACCGGAAGTGGAAATTCTGTAGCAGACCTTAATGCGAGTCTTGATTCTACGATAGATAGTTTTACTTATAATGGATACGAGTTCAGGCAGATCGATATAACCGGGGAACTCGAAAACGGAAAAGGACCAGTCAATTTGATATANCAGGATGCAAATCTCGACATGGAAGCTCAATTGGATGTTGCTCTTGATTCTGTTTCTCCAAGAGTAGATTTTAGNTTATACCTNGATGGTGCAGATCTGGANGCTCTGGGAATCACNCAAAAAACNATNAAAGCCGCATTNGAATTNCAGGGNTGGTTTGAAGGAAATTCTTCGGAATATGAACTTGAAGCAGAAATAATCGACGGAGTAGCGGTTTATAATAACAAAGCTTATTTATTAGGTAGTTTTAAAGCAGATGCATTTGTAAGACAGGATACTACTTCCGTAGACATTAATAACAGAATCCTGAACTTAGACCTCAAATCTAACGCAACACCTGCAGCTTTTTCAGCAGCCATAGACCGACANTTCAANAGATATATTACNGAAAATTATCAGGAGGACTCTATTTTCAATCCTGTTAATATGAAGATGAATGCNAAGATNAGTGAAGCACCTATACTAACAGAAGTCTTTCTTCTCAACCTGCAAAAACTGGATACGGTTAATATTGATGTGGACTTTGCAGAATCTGAAAGAAGGTTGGATGCCAATATCGATGTACCATTTGTGAATTACTTCAATAGTGAGATCGATAGTTTAAAACTGGATCTTAGATCCAATCCACAGGATCTAAAATTCGAGTTCGCATTTAAAGAATTAAATACCGGTCCGCTGGCTATAAAGCGTACCATAATTGGAGGTGATGTTCAGAGTAGAAAATTGAATCTTGAATTCACCTCGGTTTATGACACTACCCAGGTTGTTCACGCTACTTCACAGTTAAANTTCCAGGGTGATACCTTGCAATTTCATATCGATAATAAGGATCTNATTTTAAATGGTAATCCGTGGCAAATAGAGGATTCTAATATGCTAAGCTTTGATACAGGTTACCTGAATTTCCAAAACTTNAGATTGTTTAGAGATGATCAGGAAATGCGCATAAGCAACGATAAACCCGGTGTTGAAAAAGAACANCTGAGCCTTGANTTTNAAAACTTNAAGTTAGCTGCACTGNTAAGTTATNTGAATCCNGAAGAGAAGCTNGCACAGGGTCAGGTGAATGGGAACATCGTATANGAAGAACCTTTTGGAGAGACNGGTATCCTGGCAGANATGNANATNNACAAANTATCNATGCTAGGAGTGGATATGGGAACTCTAAGTTTACANGGGAACTCTTCCGGATTTAGTCAGTATGACTTCGAAATGGCGATGAAAGGTGGGGAGATCGACCTGGATCTTACCGGGTCTTATATCGCTGCTGAACCTTCAGCAAAATTGGATCTAAATCTTGATCTTAATGAAATTCGCATGACTGCCCTGGAAGGTTTTTCTCAGGGAGAGATCAAAGATGCCGATGGAAGCTTCAGCGGAAATTTTAAACTCAACGGTACTTTACTAGAACCAGTTTATGAGGGAAACCTGCAATTTGATGCTGCTTCCTTTAACATTGCCATGCTAGATTCTCAGTTTACCTTGCCAAATGAGCAGCTTGATATGGATAATCAGGGTGTGTATTTCAATAACTTTGAGATCGTTGATGCTGAAAGTAATTCAATAGTTGTCAATGGAGAAGTAAGTACGCCAACTTTTTTAAACCCAGGATTTGATCTAGATGTACAGGCAACCAACTTTAAACTCATCAATTCTACGGAAGAGGACAATGACCTTTTCTACGGAACTGNGGTTGTTGATGTGGATGCTCAAATTAAGGGTGATCTTACTCTACCAAAAGTTACTATGAATGTTGATGTACGAAAAAGTACAAATCTTACTTATGTAGTACCAGAAACCGAACTTCAAATGAAGGAAAGGGATGGGGTCGTTATTTTTGTGAATAAGGAAAACCCTAACGATATTCTAACTGAAACTGAAGAAGAAAGCTATGTAGTTTCTGGTTATGATATCTTTACCAGATTAACTGTAAATGAAGGAGCTAAGTTCAATGTGATTATCAACCAGGAAACTGGTGACATTTTCCAGGTTCAGGGAGAAGGAGATCTAATCTTTAATATGTATCCAAACGGTAGAACTGCTCTTACGGGAATTTACAATATCAATGATGGTTACTATGAAATGAGTCTCTATAACCTTGTTAAAAGACGATTCGATATCGCTGATGGTAGTCGTGTNTNCTGGGCAGGNGATCCNTTTGATGCCCAACTGGATGTAAGAGCAATNTATNNNGTNGAAACTGCAGCTTCAGGATTGTTGTCGTCAAGTTTAACCGCTGTAGACCCAGATGANGAACGAATGTATCAGCAGGAAATTCCCTTTCTGGTTTATCTAAACGTGGATGGAGATCTTATGGCTCCAAAGATTTCCTTTGGATTAGATATGCCTGAAGATGAACGTGGTGCAATTGGCGGAAATGTATATAACAGAGTTCAGCAATTGAACAGCCAGGAACAGGANTTNAANAANCANGTATTTTCATTACTGGTTNTAAACAGGTTCTTTCCGGAAGGTGGAAGTACAGGTGCCGGTGGTGGTACCATGGATGTTGCAAGAGATAACCTGAATAGTGCTTTATCTGACCAGTTAAACATGTTATCAAGCAAGGTACTTGGTAACAGCGGATTGCAATTGAATTTTAATCTTGATAGTTATACAGATTACCAGGGTGACAATGGACCTCAGGATCGTACTCAATTAGATATTAGTGCTCAGAAAGCATTCCTTGAAGACAGGTTGATCGTAGAAGTAGGAAGTGCCGTAGACATTCAGGGAGGAAACCAGGCAGGGCAGGAGGCAAGCCCGGTTATAGGAAATGTAAGTATTTCCTACCTTCTTGATGAGAATGGTATCTGGAGATTGAAAGGTTTCAGTAAAAGTCAGTATGAAAATGTGATCGACGGGCAGTTAGTGGTGAGTGGTATTTCCTTAATTTTCACCAAAGAATTCAACAAGTTCAAGAACATGTTTGAAAAGGCGGTGATGGAAGAAGTTCAAAAGGAAAAGAAAGAACCCGAAGACTCAGAAAGTTCAGAAGGTACAGAAAGCACAGAAGATGAAAATTAGAATTTCAGTAATCATATTAATAGCTGTAGCACTATTTCAGTCCTGCAGTGTGGAAAAATTCATACCTGAAGAAGAATCACTTTATACCGGTGCCGAGATCAGTATAGAATCTGATTCCACGATTAAGGAGAAACCACAATTAAAAACTGAATTGCAAAGTGTTCTTAGACCAGAGCCGAACGCGCAAATCCTGGGAATGAGACCGGGACTTTATTTTCACTACAAAGCACAACGCGANAAGCCGGGAATCATCAATAAATTTTTAAACAAAAAATTAGGAGAGGAACCAGTGTATCTGTCAGATGTTGATCTCGAAAACACGGAAGAATTACTTCTGAACAGATTGGAAAACAGAGGTTTCTTTTATTCGAATGTAACTTCGGAAGAAATAAAAGATGAAGATGCTAAAACGGCCTCTGTAAATTATGATCTAAATGTGCCGGAGCCTTACACAATGGCCTCATATCAGTTAGATAATGACACATTATTAGTGTATCGTGAGATCAAAAGCAACCTGGAAAAGACACTGCTGGAAGATGGGATGAGATTTGATCTTCCGAAGTTGAAATTGGAAAGAGAACGTATCGATCTATTCCTGAAAGGGGAAGGTTTTTACAATTTTAATCCCGGTTTTTTAATCTTTGAAGCAGATACAAACCAATACGATAAGAAAAAATTTGATCTGTTTCTAAGGCTTAAAAAGGATGTGCCGGCAAAGTCTGTTATTCCATACAGGATCTCCAATGTAAATGTATATGCAAATTACAATGTAGATGAAGATAGCGTTACCAATAATTATAAGCGTTTTGAGGATAAAAACTACTTCCAGGATGAACTGTTTTTTAAACCAAAGTATTTAGACCCATATTTACTTATTGAAACTGGAGATAATTTTAGTCCGGAAGCCTCTAGAGCAACTAGTAGGAGATTGGGAACTATAGGTGCTTATAAATTTGTGAATATCAGGTATGATGAAGTAGATACTCTGGCCGTGGACAGTATTGGTCTTCTTGAAGCTAATATTTTTCTGTCACCGCTAAAAAAGCGTGCAATCAAAGCAGAGCTGCAGGCCCTGACAAAATCTAACAATTTTGCAGGTCCGCATCTTGGAGTAACTTTTTCAAATAGAAACCTGTTCAAAGGTGGTGAGCGACTGGATATCTCAGCTAATTTTGGATATGAAGTTCAGCTTGGAGATGGCGGAATCCCAGGTAAAAATTCTTTGAATTTTGCACTAAGTAATGATCTGATTGTGCCACGTCTTCTTTTCCCTATTGAATTCAATAATAATTTCTTCAGATATGATATTCCGAAAACCAGGATAAGCCTGGGTGGAGATTATCTAAAGAGAGCTCAGTTATTCACCCTAACCAGCCTGAACGCTGCATTTGGTTATTTCTGGAATGCGAACAGATATGTCACCCATGAATTAAATCCTATAGATCTTAACTTTATTAGACTCGGTAATGAAAGTGAAGAATTTGAAGAAATACTGAGGGAAAACCCTATTCTGGAAAGTAGTTTTGACCAGGAATTTGTAGCTGGTCTCACTTATTCCTTTACTTATAATGGAATGATAGATGCCAAGAAAAAACATGTATTCTTTCTTAATTCGAACTTTGATATTGCGGGTAATAGCATGAGCCTTATTGGTTCTGAAAATGAGGAAGGTAAAAATGAAGTTTTTGGACTGGATTATGCCCAATACGCTAAACTGGACATGGATTTTCGTTATCATTATAGATTTGACAATCAAAGTTTGATTGCTACCAGATTATTTGGTGGTTACGGGATTCCTTATGGAAATTCAGATGTAATGCCATTTAGTAAACAGTATTTTTCTGGTGGACCATATAGTGTTAGAGCTTTTAGAACCAGATCTCTGGGGCCAGGTACTTTTCAAGGTGCAGAGGACAGTGAGCAATATCGTGACCAATCCGGTAATATTAGAATTGAAGCCAACGCAGAATATAGATTCCCGATTGTCACTTATCTAAACGGTGCTTTTTTCGTGGATGCTGGAAATGTATGGAATAGTAAATCTCAGGAAGAAACTGGTCTTGAACAGGGTCAATTTCAATCAGATTTTATCAATGAGCTAGGAATTGGGGCAGGAGCAGGTTTAAGAATAGATATCCAAAGTTTCGTGATAAGATTCGACCTTGCGTTTCCAATGCATGATCCAAATGAGCCACAAGGTGAAAGATGGGTAAACGATTTTGGTAGCCCNGTGTTCAACTTTGCTATTGGATATCCTTTTTAATGCTGAAGTTTCTGACCATAACATAGATCTCCGGCGTCACCTAAACCAGGAATTATATAACCGTTTTTATCCAGTTCACTATCTATTGTAGCGATCCAGAGTTTGGAATTTTCAGGAAATTCTGACTTTAAAAACTCAATCCCTTCCGAAGAGCCAATAACAGAAACAAGGTGGATTTTCGCGGGTTTTCCCATTGGGGCAATTGCTTTTAAAACATTGGCGAAAGATTTTCCCGTTGCAAGCATGGGATCTGCCAGAATTAGAGTTTTACCTTCCAGAGAGGGTGAAGCCATATATTCAACCAGAACTTCGAAATTCTCATCATTATCAGGGTGATGTCTGTAAGCCGAAATAAAGGAATTTTCAGCATCATCAAAATAATTCAGGATTCCCTGGTGTAATGGCAAACCTGCTCGTAATATAGAGCATATCACAATTTCATTATCTGGCTGGGCAATTTTTGAAGTTCCAAGCGGCGTTTCAATTGCCTGCTTTTGATAATTGAGTTCCTGGCTAAGTTCATAAGACATGATCTCTCCCAATCTCTCAATGTTTCTACGGAAGCGCATGCGGTCCTTTTGCACATGTACGTCTCTCAATTGACTTATAAACTTATTAGCGATAGAATTATTTCTGGATAGTTCGTGAACCTGCATATAAATCTGACTTTTTTGATACTCAAAATTACTTTTTTTATTTTACTATAAAGAACACACTCAAACTGGAATTTGATCGTTTACATGCTAATTTTGAAAATTGGCTGTATTTTTGATATAGTTATGCTGTACAAACCACTTGCTATGAATAGATTGATTCTCATATTATTGATATTTAGTTCTGCTTCCCTCTATTCTCAAATTGAGATTCCTAGAAGTACAAATACCGGACGGGTTATTAAAGCTGAAGAATCAAATTCTACAGGTTTTCCTATTCTGAAGAGAGATAATACTGAAAAAGAAAGTCGGTTTTTGAAAGAGAAGCCCAAAGCTATAGATCTGAGGGAAAATCCTAATAATCTACTTACTGAAGCTGATGCTATGAAAGAAAAGTGGGCGAAAGATGCTGAAGTCAAAGAGGAATATAAATTTGATCAGAGTCTTGGGAACGTGGTTACACAAGGTAGATTTGTAGAAGTTTACTGCAGAGATCATCAATTTATAGATGGTGACAAAGTGCAGATCATCGTAAATGGTGAATTAGTGGAAGCGAGTGTTTTGCTTACTGCGGGTTTCAAACCTGTTTTGGTAAACTTGCAGGATGGCTTCAATAGCATACAATTTGTGGCGCTCAATCAGGGAAGTTCTGGTCCCAATACGGCAGAGTTGCGAGTACTAAGCGAAAAAGGGGAGATGCTTGCTAAAAAAGAATGGAACTTGCTTACTGGCGCAAAAGCCGAATTGATCGTCGTCAAAAATTAAAAAGTCTCTATTATAATTGGAAACAAAGTAATTATAGTTATTGATGTTATCTATAATTTCACAATAACTTAAGGTTCCCTTACAATCTTCTGTTAATCATTCTTCCTAAGCTTCTTTAAGTTGGTAAATTGAAATCAGTTAACCAATAAATTTAAAATTATGGGAATTGTAAAAGTGATTGAAGTGATTGCCGCTTCAGAAAAAAGTTTTGACGATGCAGTACAGAAAGCAGTTACAGAAGCTGCAAAGACAGTGAAAAATATAAGGTCGGTCTATGTCAAAGAAATGAAAGCTCATGTAGATGGTGACAAGATTACTTCTTATGCTGTAAATGCAAAAATATCCTTCGATAAAACTAGTTAGTTTTAGAAACTTATATATTAAAAAAATGCCGGGCCTGCGCCCGGCATTTTTTTATACATTCAAGCATAAAAGCTTAAATTTGCATGCAAAGAATTTATTAGATGCCTGCAGATATCATTGATCACATTAGTCGGGAAATTGACCTTTCGGAATTGGAGAAATCTGAATTCAGAAGTATACTTTCTGAAGTTTCTCTCCATAAAAAGGAACTTCTTATTAAACCGGGGCAAACCGTACAGAATGAATATTTTGTAGTAGAAGGTTGTTTGCGTGCATACTATCTCGATGAGCAAGGAAATAAGCATATTATCCAGTTTGCCATAGAAGACTGGTGGATTAGCGATTTCGAGGCCTTTTTTACGAATCAGCCATCAAAGCTTTATGTTGAAGCAATTGAAGATTCAAAACTATTATCCCTAAACCGTACACTACTGGAGGAACTATATAACAGAATTCCAAAATTTGAACGTTTTTTCAGACTAAAAACTACCGGAGCTTTTGTCTCACTTAGAAAAAGAATTCTTTCATCACTTGAGAAATCGAATAAGGAAAGATACCTGGATTTTTGCGAAACCTATCCGGAAATCGAAAAGCGTGTCCAGAACTATCATATCGCGAATTATTTAGGAATGAAACCTGAAAGCCTGAGTAGAATCCGTAAAGACCTTGCCTAAGCAGGTAATTTAGATTTAGAATATTGGATCAGGCTTGTAAAGAACACCTTTGAGAACATTTTTAAAATTCAATTACATTTTTACCTATAGATTTGCCAGATTCCTGAAGCTTGTGGACGTCTCTAAAAACGGCAGCATTCAATCCCTGAAATTCTCTGTTCTTAGTCGAAATCACCTTGCCAGAATCTGCTAATTCAGCGATTCGAGCTAATATTTCGTGCTGCCTAAACTTATCTCTGGTATTGAACATAGGTCTTGTAAACATCAATTCCCAGTGAAAACTCACACTTTTTTCCTTCAAAACGTTAAGATCTACATTCTCTGAAGTATTTACGATACAAGCGATACGTCCTTGTGGAGCTATTAATTTCGTCATCGCTTCCCAATGCCCAGAAGTATCGGCGAAATTAAGAATATACGAGATCGAGTCTTTCTCACCCTTCAGTTCTTCTAACAATTTGTGGTGGTTCACAACTTTATCTGCGCCCATCTTTTTACACCACTGGACTGTATCCTCTCGAGACGCTGTTGCGATAACTTCAAACTGAGTTAATTCTTTTAATATTTGAATCGNAATAGAGCCAACACCACCAGCACCACCAATAATAAGTACCTTCTCATCCATTCCATCACCTTCAGTAATATTCATCCTGTCAAAAATACATTCCCAGGCAGTTAAGGCAGTAAGGGGTAGGGCAGCTGATTCCATCCAGTTTAATTTAACAGGTTTTTTAGCAACAAGTGCGGCGTCTATACATTGGTATTCTGCATAACAACCAGGTTTCGTAATATCACCAGCATAATAAACTTCATCACCCACGCTAAAGTTCTCCACATTAGTGCCAACCTCTTCAACAACTCCAGCTGCATCCCAACCAATTATCTTAGGTTCATTTAATTCTTCATCCTTAGCTGCACTTTGTCTTACCTTATAATCAACCGGATTTACCGATATTGCTTTAATCTTTACTAAAAGTTCATTCGAACTACAGGAAGGTCTATCGATTTCATATTCATTCAAACTTGCATTATTGCTGATAGGGAGTGAGCTTGTAAATCCAATTGCTTTCATAATTTTTATTTCAAAATAATAATTTAAAATCAGAAAATACTTCAATTACTATTAAACCACATGTAATTATATTAGCTGAAGCCGAATGTGATGTTCTGAAGTAAAAGTTATTAAAATGGAAATTTTCAGAACTCGACTATTTAAAGCTTTCACAATTGATTTGCTATGACTATCTTTGTAAAAATTTTAGTGCAGGCCAGAATGGCTTATGCTCTCTCTGAATAAATCCTACAAAAGATAATCTTACACATTAAATTTTTCTGGTATTCGTTTAGTTGGTTCAATGCATTGAAATTTTCAACGAATATTAATTAATTTATAGTGAATGGCAAGATCCGGACAAACCCAAAACAAAAGAGAGAAAGAAAAGAAAAAGATCAAAAAGCGTAAGGAGAAAGAAGCCAAGCGTTTAGAAAGAAAAGAAAATTCCAACAAAGGTGGATCATTCGAGGATATGATCGCTTATGTTGATGCAGACGGTAATTTAACCGACACTCCACCAGATCCAACTCAGAAGGTAGAAGTAGAAGTAGAGGATATCGAAATCGCTATCCCTAAGAAAGAAGATAGAGAAGAGGAAGAGATCATTACTGATACAGAAGGTAAAGTTTCATTTTTCGATCACTCTAAGGGATTTGGTTTTATTATAGGTAAACAAACCGGTGAGAAATACTTTGTACACGTAAGTGGTCTTATTGATGAAATTGATGAGAATGATAAAGTAAGTTTCGAGCTTGAGCAAGGAATGAAAGGGCTTAACGCCGTAAGAGTTAAGATCATTGACTAATTTTCCAACCGGGAAATTGGACTAAATACAGAACTGAATTTATCCTGTAGCGTAAAAGTTTGAAAACTAATTAATTATTTATATTGTGGATGTAATAATAAAGCTTACATTTGCTATAGTAAATATTTTAGTTCTCTTCACTTTTTAGTCCTTTCAGGATATTTCAAGTTTTGTTTACTTCATTATTTAGTTTGTAAATTTAATAGTACCAGTATCAACAATCCAATATTCGCTCAAAAACGAGCATCCGATTTCTCAAAGACTCTTCGAAGCCGGGTAAATACCTATTTCAAAAAAAATAACATCAGTAAACACGCGAATGCTAGCATGATCGTGAAAACTGTTCTTATGCTTTTGACTTTCGTAGCTCCTTTAGTTATCGTGAATACCGGAATGGTAGAAAGTACCTGGTTGCTATTCGCTCTTTATACCATAAGTGGTTTTGGAATGGCTGGGATAGGCATGGGAATCATGCACGATGCAATTCACAACTCTTACTCAAAAAACCAAAAGGTCAATCAGTATTTAGGATATACTTTAAACCTTATCGGTGCCAATGCAAGTATCTGGAGAATTCAGCATAATGTATTGCATCATACGTTCACAAACATAGAAGAGGCTGATGATGATATCAATCCTCCGTTTTTCTTAAGATTTACTCCACATACCAAGAGATATAGTATCCATAAATTTCAACACTTATATAGTTGGTTTTTCTATGGTTTATCTACGGTAAGCTGGGTAACTGCTAAGGATTTTGTTAGAATGGCAAAATTCAAGAAAATGGGATTCTTCAAAGAAGGTAAAGAATATAGAAAACAGTTATCTACTGTAATCGGATGGAAACTGGCTTCGTTCTTCTTTGTTTTGATTCTGCCAATAATTATGACACCTCAGGCATGGTGGATCGTTGTTCTGGCGTTTGTAAGTATGCATTTCGTTACCGGTTTGATGATTACTACCATTTTTCAGTTAGCGCATATTGTTCCAACGACTGAGTATCCATTACCTGACGAAAAAGGTATTGTACAGGGTGACTGGGCTAGCCATCAACTTTTAACAACTGCTAATTTTTCCCCTAAGAGCAGGTTGTTCTCCTGGTTCATTGGTGGATTAAATTATCAAATTGAGCATCATTTATTACCAAATATTTGTCACGTTCATTATAGAAAGATATCACATATAGTAGCGCAGACCGCCAAAGAATATGGTTTGCCTTATCATAATAAACACAGCTTTGTATCTGCTGTTGGAGAGCATTTTAAAATGCTTCGTCAACTAGGTAAAGTAGATAAATTGCGAGTTGGATAGTTAAGATCGGAAGCCATACGATCTCAAAAGTTTAATGGCATTTTATAACAATTAATTATTAAGTAATGCAAGAAGGAAAAGTGAAGTTTTTTAATTCAACAAAAGGATTTGGATTTATAAAAGCTGACGATTCGAACGAAGACATCTTTGTACACTCAACTGGTCTTATCGACGAGATTCGTGAAGATGACAGAGTACAATTTGAAACAGAACAAGGTAAAAAAGGCCTTAACGCTGTGAACGTTGAAGTAATTGACTAATTATTTTCAAGTTTCAGTGTGAGACTTATAAATAAGGTTAGATCAAGGCCGGATGATCTTTAAATTTAACCGGCATCAATAACAATTAATAAGTAAANTAATGCAAGAAGGTAAAGTAAAGTTTTTTAATTCAACAAAAGGATTTGGATTTATAAAAGCTGACGATTCTAACGAGGACATCTTTGTACANTCAACAGGTCTTATCGACGANATTCGTGAAGATGACAGAGTACAATTTGAAACAGAACAAGGTAAAAAAGGCCTTAACGCTGTGAACGTTGAAGTAATCGACTAGTTATTTCAAGGTTTCAGTTTGAGACTTATAAATAATAGATCACGGCCGGATGATCTTTAAATGGAGCCGGCATCAAT